>Ga0172379_10001512_pt1 | contig 45808 bp, 42 predicted proteins | sample GrowelOW334metaG_FD_119756 | JGI IMG/M metagenome (GOLD analysis project Ga0172379, IMG submission 119756) | Groundwater microbial communities from an aquifer near a municipal landfill in Southern Ontario, Canada - Groundwater well OW334 metaG | ecosystem: Environmental > Aquatic > Deep...
AATAATTTGCCCCTTCCCCTTTCCCCACAAAATTAAAAAAAAATTTTTTCCCCCCCTTTTTTCCCCCCCCCCCAAAAAAAAAGGGGGGGGGGGGGGGGGATCTCCCACCCCCGCAGCCCGCTTAGCTCCTAACAGTCTTCCTGACTTCCGGACACCCAAACGATTTTCCGTCTTTCCATAAGCCGGAATCCGGAATAGCCCATCACGGGAAGGACTGAAGACACAAAGGAGAGCTAAAAAATCCACATAACGGATACGGCAGGCCCATGCCCCCGGCGGCGCCCGCGAACTTACGGGCCTGCCGTACCCGCAATTATCCACATAGTTATCAACAGGCCTGTGTCATAAAAGAGCCATATGCCTGGCATGTATTGACATATAAAACATTATAGGGTAAGATATCCGACATATGGAACATTACAAATTGCGGATAAAAGACCCGTCAGGCGCGGAATTCGAGGCCGAAGGCCCCGCCGAATTCATACTTAACGAAAAAGAAAGTTTCCTGAAGGACCTGGACCGCAGAAAAGCCGGCTCGGGAGCGGCGGACGCCTCCGTCGACCCCGAAAAAACGGACCAGAAGGCCGAATTCTGGGGCAAAGTCGTGGAGCTAAAAGGCGATTTTTTAAAGCTAAAAATAAAGTCGCCGGCGATCAACGCCGCGGAAGCGGCGCTTATACTGATGTCGGCCAACAGGTCCATGGACCAGGAAGACGACATGGGCGCCATGGCCCTTTCAAAAGCCCTTAAAACTTCCGGCTACGAACCGGACAGACTGGACAGGCTGTTGGCAAAAGAGATCCGGGAAGGCAGAGCCACAGCCTCCGGAACCAAAAGGAACAGGACCTACCACATAACCCAGAAAGGCCTGGAGAAGGCCTTCAGAGCCATAAACAAAACCTCAAGGCAGGAATAAAAGTCCGAACACCGAAACAGGGCCGGATCAGCATAATTACAGCCAGACAACCAAGCCATAACTCGACTTACGATAATATATATTATGTTAACTTGTCCAGCTCATAGCAACACCCCTTATTTGCTATAAACAGAGCTGACAATACCTAAATTAATCAGTTAAAACATATACTTTTTGAAGCATTTTGATACGATTTATAGATATTTATAATTAGCAGAACTCTTCATTATGTCCCCCGGTTTTTCTTGGATAAATTTGATCGTGAAATTTGATTTTTTTGCCTGAATTTCGGAAATTAAAAAATTACAAAACCCGGGCAGGCGGCAAAAACCGCCCGGTCCAAAATACCATTTAAGGCCCTGTTAAACCGAGGTGGTATCCAGCCAAAAAACAGCCTGTTTTTAAAAACACCAAAAACGACCATGGCGGCAGGAATGCCCCAGGGCTAAAACAGGGCATCAAACTACCCCCCTTTCGAAACACTATGAAAGAGCCGGAGAGCGAAAAGGCGCCTCCTGACGGGCGGACCTAAAAACACCATCGCAGGGATTTTGATCTAAACTGAGGGAAGCCGCGAGCGCGATACCGGCGGGGGGAGTATCCCGTTTTAACAAAACATCGGCCGTCCCAGGCGGCCGTCAAAGCCTTGCGGAACCCTGAAAAAGCAGGGCCCAGCCCTGTTTTAAAAATACCATGAAAGGATTTGGACGGTTCTGGAAGGAAGATGGGAAAGGAGTATGAAAGCGGCCCGCGGCCGCAAAGGCGGGGTATGCTAAAAATTTTTGCCGCAAAAATTTTTAAAGACTAAGTTGGAATATTAAACGCCATTAAATGTCAATTTTCTTTAACCGACAAGGCAAGCGGGATAAGGAGATAACCGGAAAGGAGGAACAACGGGGAGAGGACGGCGTAGACGCTGCTTCCCGCCGGATCCGTTTTTTTCAGGAAAAAATATCCGACGGAGATAAAAACCAATGAAACGGTCAGGAGGCGGCGGCCTTTCCCCCCCACCCCCCCCTCTTCTACGCGGGGAAAAGACGACGGCGGCATTCCGGGTTTCGGCGCCGCCGTTTTATGAGGCAGAGGAGGCTTGTTCCTGTTCCTTTTGGACATTACTTCTTCTGTATTTTAAGCCTTGAGAGAAGTCTCTGGCGGGCGAAATCAAGGATGTTCTTGCTCATCTGCTCCTGTTCCACGGCATACAGGTCCTCGATAAATTTAAGGCTCTTTTCATCTCCGATCGCGGCGATAACATTACCCGCCTGCTGTCTTATGCCGGTGTCGGGGGCCTTGATAAGCTCATAGGCCGTGTCCAGCCCGGAAGCGTCGCCGAGTTTCGCCAGGGAAAGGGCGGTCCCGATCCTGACCGCCGCATCCTTATCCTTCAAAGAGCCCTTAAGGCCGCCTATAACCCCGGCATCGCCGACATCTCCCAGGGCTTTTATCGCTTCGAGCCTCGTGTACCGGTCGGGATCTTCCAGCGCCTTTGTAAGGCCGGGAACGGACTTTTTGGATTGCAGCTGGCCGAGGGCGGCTATCGCGCCGCGGCGCATATTAACATCGGCGTCGCCCAAAAGCTCGATAAAGGCGTCTTCCGCCTCGGTATAGGCCAGAACGCTGAGCGTACGCATAGCCGCATACCGCACCCCGGCTTCCTTATCTTTAAGGGCTTTCATCAGCGCGGGGCCTGCGGCGCGGTCCCCGATGTAAGACATCGCGATCACAGCCGCCTGCCGGACGGTGGGGTCCGTATCCTTTAAAACGAGTTCCGACAGCCTTGGAGAGGCCTCGCGGGCCCGCAGCAGGCCCAGCCCATCGCAGGCGGAAATGCGCACCGGGGCCGAGGCGTCGCCCAAAGCCTTAAGCAGATACGGCAGCGCTTTGGGATCCCTGCTCCGGCCTAGAAAATCCGCTCCCTGCCGCCTGACTCCGGGTTCCCGGGAATTAAGGTTCTGCACGGCGGCGTCAAAAGGCGCGACAACGGCGGCCGGCTGCGCGGCCGCGGCGCCCGCCGCCGGCTTCGTGGCGCCTGGTTTTGTGGCAGCCGGTTTTACGGTCTTTTTAACGGCCGCGCCCGGGGTTTTTTGCGCCGGACGGGGGTTTGTTTTGGCGGGCGTCTGGGAATAACCGGACGACGCCGAAACCGCAAGTATAAAAATTAACGCGACAGCCGTATTTTTAATATTCATAATCTGAATTCTAGTATATTCCCCCCCGCCAGTCAAACCGGTTAAAACAACGGTCCCAAGTAGAAATAAAAGATCCTGCCGCCGTCTCCGGTCCTTACCGCGTAATCGAAACTCAGGACAAGCTGGAAGGCCTGGAGGATGAAGGTGTGGATATCCACTCCCGCGCCCGCCGAACTTTTAACATCGGAAGCCCTGAACCTCCGGAGCTGCGCATGGGCGTTCCAGCCGTAGGCGGAATCGAAGAAGATCTTGGCATAGATGGTTTTAAAATAAAAATCGGGGAACATGAACCCCATATAATAGTCCAGGTCCTTAAAAAGGGGCGTGCGGAACTCAAAATTATTTATCACGACCCTGGAGGCCGAATCCAGGTCCGAGCCGGACGAAAACCCCCTCACGCCGCCGAGGCCGCCGAAATTAAAGCTCTTCCTGTCGCGGCCGGCGCTTTCCCCGGCCAGCAGCCTGTCGACAAAAGCGCTGCGTTTGGAAAGCGGGAAATATTGCAGGCGCTGGGCGGTATAGGCGTCATATTTCTGGTTTCCGTCCATAACCTCCACGGCTTTGACATAGGACAATTCCGTCCTGGACCCCCTGACGGCCGTCAGGTAAAGACCGCTGACCGTGTCCCTGACATACGCGGCCTGCACGGCCCTGGTACGAAAAAGATCCGTCCCGCCCGTGCCGTCGAATCTGTCGGCGACGCTCTTGTGTATAAAAAAAAGTTCCAGGCGGTTGTAGCGGTCGAAAGGATACGCCGTGCCCGCGGCGAAACGCCAGTCCTTCCTGTCGAACTCAAGGTCCTGGTCGTTCAAGTTGTGTTTTGCCGAAAGTCCGGCGCTTTGCAGGAAGACGGGCATCCGGTATTTGGCGAAGGTATAGTTGGCCTGATAATTGAGAAAATCGCTGCCGGAATTATAGTTGACGAAGAGACTGAGATTATTGTTCCCCGTCATATCCGAAGCCTGCCAGTAATTCATCCAGAAAAGCCCGCCGGGCGAGGAGAACATCAGCGCCGGGAAGAAGAGATCGGTGGAGGCTTTGAACTTGTACGGCCTGAAGGCGCCGGCGGGCTCTTCCGGCTGCGTCCGGCCCGCGGCCGGCGCGGGGGCGGGAGGGGTGCGTACCGGGGCGTCCAGAAAATTCTCACGGGCGCCGGAGTAGATATTCATGCTTCCGCCGCGGAAGGAGGAGAACAAGACGCTCTTCCCGTCGGGAGAATACGCCGGGGTAAAATTACCGCCGATGACCCTCGTAAGTAGCGAGATCCTGCCGGAGGCCGGATCCAGTTCGTAAAGTTCGAAACGGCCGCCCGCGTCGGAGGTAAAGAGCACCCTGCTCCCGTCCGGGGAGACTACCGGGTCGTAAATATTTCCCTCAAGCCGCGCCAGGGTTTCCTTTTTGCCGGAGAAGTCCGCGCGGCACAGCTCCCGCCGTGTTTCTCCGCCGGCTTCCGTTTCACAGGAATAAACGGCGCCCGAGCCGTCCGCCAGGTACGCCGGAGAGGATTCGTCCTCGGGGCTGTCCGTAAGCCGCCTCAGGTCCTCCAGGCGCGCGACGCCTGCTTTAAGCGTTTTCGGCTCAAGCTTCAGTTCGTACAGGTCGTTAAAACTTCCGCGCATCCCCACGAACATCACCCTGGAAGAATCCGGGGAAAAAACCGGCTGGCGCACTTCCGAAAGGTCCGGGAAGGAGAGCCGGACGACATGCCCGGCGCGCACATCGTAGAGGAACAGATATTCGCGGTGGTTCTTCTGGCCGGAAAAAGCGAGGTAGCGGCCGTCGCCGGACCAGGACAGGCTTCTCCAGGGCTTGGAAAACCTGCCGTAGGGGATGTTCTCCGCGCCGGCCTGGTAAGCGGTCAGCTCCGAGTATTTTCCGGTGGCAAGCTCCCTGACGGAGATCACCGGCGGATGCCCGTCCTTGGTGGAAAGCCAGGCTAGACGGCCTCCGTCGGGACTTACCGCCGGGCTCATGTTAAATTCCGGAATACCGTCTTTTTCCGCGGTGAGCCTGGAGCCGAAACGGGAGGGCTCGTTAAGCCCCTCCGCGCGCGTCTGCGCCAGGTATTTAAGCTCCATGAATTCCCTGAATTTTCTGTCGAAGGCTTCCAGGTCCAGACCGATAAGCGGCAGGAGCACGGAAGAGGCTTCGTAGCGCGTTTTAAAAAGTTCCAGCATCCGGGCCGGTTTGTCCTTGCCGTATTGCTGCGCCAGGAACCTTATGGCCTGCGCGCCGGTCTTGTAGGCCAGCGTGATCTGGTGGGGCTTTAAATGCGCGAACTGATTAAGCCGGCCGAGCGGGATAAGGCCGCCGGGAGAGAGTACCGCGTCGCGCGCGTACATCTCCTCCAGAGCCAGATCGTAACCGCCGGTCTCATACTCCGCCATGCCCTCCATCATCCAAAGCGGATAAACGAAGGTCTTAAGGATCCGCGCCGATTTCCAGAACCCGTCTATCAGCACGCTGAACTGCATTTCGTGGGTAAGCTCGTGCTCCATTACATCCTTAAGCCATCCCTTTGAGCCGTCCGACCAGACCATGAACCGGTCCTTGAAAGGCTCGGTAAGCCCTCCGATACCGTCCCCGGCATCGGCGATGTTGGACTGCTCCATGTCGTTTATGGAAGCGTAGAGAAAGAACGGGATCCGTTTCTCCAGGGCCGGGTTGAGGTCCGCGGATTCCTCCTTGTAGGCTTTTTCGAGCACCCGCGCGGCATAGGCCAGCCAGGGAGCGGAATCGCCGTAATAATGAATGTCGAAATGCGCCGTCGCGTAGATGCGCCAGTCGAACGGCCTGATCCTGACTTTGTTCTCTTCCTGGGCACGCACCAGGGAGGGCGGCAGGAGGGCCAGCGCCAGCATCAACGCGGCGGAAAGTTTCCGGTTCATGGTATTATTTTTTCTTTTTCGCCGCCGCTCTATCACGGATCTTGACGAGCCGCGCCAGCTGCGAGCGGGCCTCATCGTTGCCGGGGTTTATTTTCAGCAGTTCGCCGAGAGCGTCGATAGCTTTATCTTCGGACTTGAGCCTGACATAGGAATCGCCGAGCATCCGGTAAAGCCCTTCCTTGTCCGAGAACTCCGGATACTTTCCAAGCTCGGCGGCCGCGCGCGCCAGGGCCGCGGCGGCGGCCGCGTAATCCTTATTTTCGTAGCCGATGCGCCCTGAAACATACCCGGCCCTGAAAGAGGCTTCCGCGCCCAGGCTTTCCAGCGCGTCGAGGATAGGCTTGGGGTCCTGGGAATTTTTCCAGCGGGACAAAGCTAGATTCTCAAGCACGACAAGATTTTTCGGGTGCACGGCGTTAAGGGCCTCGTATTCCCTCACCGCCAGGGGATACTTACCCGCGGAAAAAAACAGCTTGGCAAGCAGCATACGGACCTCAAGATCGTCCGGACGGTTGTTGAGAAAACGGCGGTACTCCTCAAGCGCGAATTCATACAGCCCTTCGGCCTGGTACATACGGCCCAGGTAGTAGAAAATGCGGATATCCGCGACCCCCCTGGAGCGGGCGGTCTCCAGGTCGGTAATGGCGCCGATATAGCTCTCCGGACCTTTCTGGAACTTCAAAAGCCCGGCGTCGAACAAAGCCCGGATATCGTTCGGATCGTTCTTGATCCGTTCTTCGAGCCCGGCCAGCTTACGGTCAAGCCGGCCGGCCCCCTTCAGGCCTATCCCGGTCCTGGGGAACGGACCGGAACGCGAAGGGTCCCGCATCAAGACGGCGCAGACGGCTATTATTATAAAAACGGCGAAAAGCGCGGCCGGTACGCCGTAACCCGACAGGCTCCGCAATTTTAAGGCATACTTTCCGAGAACGGCGAAAAAAGCGGCGGCCCCGGACTCCGTTACAGGACCGTAAGAACGGGACGGACCGCGCCTTGGCTCCCGGCCGCGGCCCGAAGGAGCCGTGGAATTGGAAAACCCCGCCCCGCGGCCAAATAAGCGGGGCAGGGTTTTTTCGAGCAAATGCAGGACCAGGTCCCTAAAACTCACGCTTCACCTTCGTCCTCCGAATTCTCCAGCAGGATCTGGCCCAGGGTGAGGGTCGGCGCCCCTTTCATGTACTGCTGGACCTTCTTCCGGTCTTCCATCTCTTCCAGTTTCTTGACGGACAGGACGAGTTCGTAAGTTTCTGGGTTGACGGCGATAAGGACGCCCCTGAGTTCCTGCCCCTCTTTCAACGCGGTCTCAAAACCGTATTCCTCGGCGGGGATAAAGGCTTCGACCTGTTCGGAGATCCTGCCCTTGGCGCCCGCTTCGGAAACGGAGAGCACTTTCATCTTAAGGACCGACCGGTACGGGAATTTGCGTTTGAGCACGTCCACCGGGTTGGGCATAAGCTGCCTGAGACCGAAGGACATTTTTTCTTTTTCCTTGTCCACCGACAGGATCTTGCACTTCACGCGCTGGCCGCGCTTATAGGACTTGAGCGCTTCCGCCGGATTTTTCCAGTCCACATCCTGAAGCGCGATAAACCCTTCTATCCCCTGGAACCTGACCGACAGCCCCTCGGGAGTGGCCTTGGCGACGACGGCCCGCACGACGCCGCCCGGGGAGATCGTTCCCAGCACTTCATTGCGGCGGCTTTTCTCGTCCTCCTCCAGCACCTGGCGGCGGGAAACCACCACCTTGCGGTCTTTTTCGGAAAAATCGGTTATGTAAAACCTTACCTTCGCGTTGGCCGGCAGATAATGTTTATGCGCCCCGCCGATCTCGGATAGAGAAAGAGGCATAAAAGCCCTCAGACCGGAGAGGTCGACTATATAGCCGCCCTTGACCACATCCGTGACGCGGCCTTTAACCCGCTCCTTGGCTTCGAACATTTTCTTGGCCCAGGCCCAGGCCATTCTTTCCATGGCCTTCCGGTGCGACAGGACCGTGTGCTCTCCGCCTTTGCGCTCCAGCACCGCCATAACCTCAGCGCCGATCTCCGGCATCTTACCGTCCTGAAAATCCGCAACGGGGATCACGGCCTCCTTTTTCTCGCCGATGTCCACCAGCACATGCTCCGCCGTGATCTGCACCACCCTGACCTTGACTATATCACGGGAATAGATCTTGCTGGAAACCTCGCCCTCGGCCTTCAGGAGGTCCGCCATCGACATTTCTTCTTCGGCATGGGCCGCCGTTTCCTTTTTTTCGAGGCTGTCCCCGTCGTCCGGGTTCTGCTGGGTTTCATTGGTATGCATGGCTGTACTTATTCCTCCGTTATGGCGAATATATCCGACATGATGGTCTGCGAAAATTCAGCGTAAGCCTCTTTGCGGTCGGCCGCGGCGGACGGGCCGTATCTCCGTAAATTTCCGAACTTAATAGTTATTTTACCTAATTTTGAGAAATTTTCAGTGTTAAAAATTCTGACGGGCAGCACCGGGGCTCCCGTTTTATGGGCAAGCATGGCCACCCCCAGCTTGGGCTTCAGCCGGCGGCCCCGCGCCCTGGTGCCCTCCGGAAAAAGAACGAGGCAGCCGCCGTTCTTCAGCAGGTTTATGCCTTCGCGCAAAGCGCCGAGGTCCCCGCCTTCCCGCAGCCTGTCCACCGGGATCCCGCCCCAGCTCCTGAACAGCCGGCCCAGGGGAGGGAACGCGAACAATTCCTTCTTAGTCATGATGGCGGCATGACGCACAGGCACGATCTGGGACATCAGGGCGGGCGGATCGGCGTTGCCTACATGATTGGCTACGATAATAAGCGGCCCTTCGGCGGGAAGACGGTCCCGGCCTTTCACCTCTATGCGGTTGAAGATCCTGAAAAATACGCGGACGCTGAAAAGGAAAGACCTTATGGAAATTCCGGCCATCAGGCCATAACTTGGGCGCATAACCTGAGTATCTCCGTGACCACCTGCTCCCGGTCCAGCAGCGTGGAATCTATGTAATGGCCGCCCTCGGCCCGCTTAAGGGGGTTGTTTTTCCTCCGGGAATCCTGCTCGTCGCGTTTGACTATAAAATCCAGGATGGCGGCGCCGTCGGCCTCAAGGCCCTGGGCCCGGAGCTGCCCCACGCGGCGGCCGGCCCTGGCTTCAGGCGAGGCGTCCAGATAGATCTTCAGTTCCGCGTCCGGAAAGACATTGGTGCCGATGTCCCGGCCTTCCATCACCACGCCGCCCCCGGCGCCGACAGCCCGCTGCATGTCCACCATAAAACGGCGGACCCCGGCGGATTTTGAGACCACGCTGGAAGCCTTGCCCACGGTCTCGTCCGTTATTTCGCGGTCGAGGGGGCGCCCATCCACGCAAAGCTGCGGTTCGGAAGTGCCGGAGGGCTTCAATTCCCAGCTGACGGCGCGCGCCAGGGCCATAAGGGCGGCTTCGTCCTCCAGGTCCGTGCCGGCGGCAAGCGCCTTCCACGCCAGCGCCCGGTACATTTTTCCGGTGCTTATAAAACTATAGTTAAGACGGGCGGCCACCATTTTGCCTATGGTGGATTTGCCGACGCCGGCGGGCCCGTCTATGGCGATGATGATACCTTTGGGTCGTCTGGTCATTTTAAATTGTCAGCCGGCGGCCGTGATCGTAGGAAGATTCGCCTTATTGTCCATGCCCATCTTCCTGAGCGGACGCACCCACTTGGTGAAATTGGAAGGCTTGAGCGAATACTCATGAACCAGGCGGACCACTTCGCTTATCGGCTGGAAATTCTCCCAGTTCAGCCGCAGGATCCTGACGCCGGCGGCTTCCATTTCCTCCACGAACTGGTAATAGTTCTCCTGGAGGCTCTTAAGATATTCCGGTTCTATGGCCTTTTCCATTTTCCGGCCGCGGGAATTTATCCTGGCTATGCAGGTCTCTATTCTGCAATCCAGGAAAATAAGCAGCTGCGGAAAAACCAGCTCGCGCAGGACCATATTGTCGAAAAGGTCGAGATAGGTGTTATAATCCATGTCGGTGATGATCTTGTCCGGATGCTGGTTAAGCATCCGGGCGAAGATCGTATCTTCCCAGATGGTCCGGTCCTGCACCACGCCGCGGATCTTGCCGAGGCTTATCCTAGAGACGAATTCCCTGTGCTGGCGGAACCTGTGGTTCAGGAGCCAGATCTGCATGATGGTACCGTACTGTTTCATATCCCCGTAAAACTTCTCCAGATAGGGATTGCCGCCCACTTCCTCAAGTATGGGCTCGAAATTCAGGGCCTTGGCCAGTTCCATGGTAAGCGTGGATTTGCCCACGCCGATAAGTCCCGCTATGCCTATATAACCTTCTGCGAACATAATGTCTCCCTTTGGAACGGACTTCCTCCCGCCGCTAAGCGGTCCCGCCCTTCGGGGCGGAGTACGGTAAAAATTTTTGCCGCAAAAATTTTTATCTTTTCGTCTCTATCTCCTGCTCTATGCCTTTTATGGCAAGCAGAACATCGTCAGGATTGGAGGCCGCCTGGATAATATCGTCCAGCTTGGCCAGCCCCAGCTTGTGCAGGGCTACCAGCGACTGGTTGAACGACTGCATGCCGTAGAAACTGCCCTTGGCGATGGCCTGGTTGATGGATTCCAGATTATTCTCCGCTATCATCTTTTTTATGTGGGCGGTGCCGGTCAGAACTTCCACGGCCGGAATGCGTCCCCCGCCTGTGCAGGGCAGGAGGCGCTGCGAAACTATGCCGCGGAGAGTTTCCGCCAGCTGCATCCGGACCTGGATCTGCTGGTGCGGCGGATAAAGGTCCACGATCCTGGAAAGCGTCTGCACCGCGTTGACGGTGTGCAGCGTGGCGAAAACCAGGTGTCCGGTCTCGGCGGCGGTGATCGCGGCCTGGGTGGTCTCCAGGTCGCGCATCTCGCCCACAAGGATGATATCGGGGTCCTGGCGCAGGGCCGCGCGCAGGGCTTCCACAAAGGTGTTGGTGTCCGTCCCCACTTCCCGCTGGCTGATGATGCTTTTTTTATCCGTGAAAACGAATTCTATGGGATCTTCGATGGTGATGATGTGGCTCTCCCAGCTCTGGTTAAGATACTCGATCATGGCGGCCAGCGTGGAAGTCTTGCCGGAGCCCGTGATCCCGGTCACCAGGATCAGGCCTCGTTCGTTCACCAGCAGTTTTTTGATGGAATCGGCGGGAAGTTTCAACTCTTCAAAAGTCGGGATCCTGCGCGGGATGTGGCGGATGGCGACGCAGATCTTGCTCTTCTGGATGTAGACATTGAACCGGAACCGGCCGTTTTCATCCCCATCCACGGAAAAATCCACTTCGTGCTTTTCATTGAAGATGGAGCGGAGGCGCTGGTTCATCAGCGGGTAGACGATCTCCTCGACTTCCTTGGAGCTCATGACGGAGGCGTTGACCGGCGTTATGGCGCCGTTGATGCGCAGGCAGACCGGGGCGTCGCCTCTAATATGGATGTCGCTCGCCTTGTTCTGGACCATTACCTTCAGCAGCAGATTTAGATTTATAGCCATAGGGTTAGACTGTAGGACGAAGGCCGTTGGTCGATTAGTCCGGTTTACTCCCCGCCCGCAGCCTGTCCGCCCATCCTTTTCTTTATTTAAGTTTACGGCTGCCGGCTTTCCGCCTCATGAAAGCCGGCCTGTCCAGGTCCTCGTCCGGCATAACCGAATTCATAAGGCCCGGCCCGCCTATATTGCCGAAAAAATCGTCGTCGGGACCCGGCCGCGGCCTTTTTTTGTGCCTGTGCCTTTCCAGGTCTATGCTCAGATCGGTCTTGGGACGCGAAGGGAAGCCCGTGGCTATGACCGTTATCTTAAGGTCGGTCCCCATGGCTTCGTCGTCGGCCTGCCCGAACTTTATGAACGCGTCGGGATTCGACGATTTCCTGATATACTCCATGGCTTCCTGGATCTCGGAAAGTTTAAGGTTCTTGGCGCTGGTAAAGCTTACGAGGATGCCCTTGGCCCCGTCTATCACGGCATTTTCCAGCATCGGGGAATGGATGGCCTTGGAAGCGGCCTCCAGATGGCGTTTTTCTCCGGAAGCGCGGCCTATCCCGATCAAAGCCTCCCCCGATTTGGTCATGATCTTGCGCACATCCTGAAAATCCACATTGATTATGCCGGCGGTGGTGATGACATCGGCGATGCCCTGGATGGCCTGTCTCAGCACATCGTCGGCTATCCGGTAGGCTTCCGTCGCCGCGGTATCGCTGTTCACGATATCACGAAGACGGTCGTTGGGAATGACAAGCAGGGAATCCACGAATTTGCGCATCTCATGGATCCCCTGGTCGGCCTGTCCGGCCCTGACCGTGCCTTCGAATTCGAACGGCCTGGTGACTACGCCGATGACCAGCGCCGCGGAAGTTTCTTTTGCGGTCTGCGCGACCACCGGGGCGGCGCCGGTGCCGGTGCCTCCCCCCATGCCGGCCGTGATAAAGATAAGGTCCGCATCGGCCACGGCTTCCTTTATAAGGTCCACCGATTCCAGCGCCGCCTGCCGTCCCCGGGCCGGGTCGCCGCCCACGCCAAGGCCCTTGGTCAGATTTTCCCCTATCTGGACGCGGTTGGCGGCCTTATTGCGCCGCAGGTCCTGGGCGTCCGTATTAAGGGAAATGAATTCGACCATGCGGATATCGGCTTCCACCATGCGATTAACGGCGTTGCCGCCGCCGCCGCCTACGCCGATAACCTTGATCCTGGCTTCCTTATCCTGAAAATCCCCGTTATATCTGATGCGCGTGTCGGTCATATGCTAAAACAGGTCCTTCACCCAGCGCCACCAGGCGGCGGGGATCATGGGCGGACGGCGCGACGCCGACGGCTCATTGGCCCAGGGTTTGAGGTACGGATAGCACACAAGGCCTATGGCGGAAGTATAGGTCTGGTTAAGATATTCCTCGGGACACTCTATTATGTCCGGCCTGGCGAACCCGTAACGCGCCTGTTTAAGATCGAGCAGCTGTTCGGCGGCCTCGTTCATTCCTTTAAGAAGGGCGCCTCCGCCCGTAAGCACGGCTCCGCCGGGCAGGTCCGCGCAATTGCAGTTCTGCAGGAAAGTGTTGATCCTTTCGAACATCTCCTCCGTCCTCGGCTGCGCGTAATCCAGCAGATCGCGCGCTTTTATCTCTTTTTTGGTCCTGGCGTCCAGGCCGGTGATATTCAGCACCCGGTCCTCTTCCACCAGGCTGGAAAGCACGGCTCCGTACTTTTCCTTGATCTCCTGCGCCGTCGCCATCGAAGTTCCGAGCCCGTAAGCGATATCGCGGGTGACATGGTCGCCGCCGAGCGGGATCTCGCTGGAGAACCTGAGGCTGCCCTCGTAATAGATCCCTATCGCGGTGGTCTGGCCGCCGATATCTATCAGCAGGCAGCCGAGATCCTTTTCCTCGGGAGAAACCACCAGCTCTCCGATGGTAAGCAGGTTGTAAACGGTATCTACGACCCTGAAGCCCGCCTGCGAGACCGATTTCATAAGGTTATTGATGTGCGAACTCTGGGCCGTGACGATGTGGACGCCCACTTCCAGCAGCGCGCCCTCCATGCCGACCGGGTTCGGCACGCCGCGCTGGCGGTCCAGAGAAAAGCCCTGGGGGATGACATGCAGGATCTCGCGGTCCGACGGGATTGGAATGGCCTTGGCGTTCTCTATGACATTGGAAACGTCTTCGGCGGTTATTTCCTTGTCGGCGCGCGCGATATTGTACGCGCCGCGGTTATTGAAAGTCTGGATATGGCCGCCGCGCACGCCGAGATAAACTTCGCCCACGATCTCTTTGGCTTTTTCCTCGGCCTGTTCCATGACATTGGCGATGGCCCGCTGGGTCTCCGCTATGTTGACCACCACCCCGCCCTTGAGGCCCTTGCAGGGCACGGAAGCTCCGGAGAGGATCCTGATCTTTTCCGTTTCGGCGTCATGTTCCGCCAAGACGCAGGTTACCCGGCTTGACCCCATGTCAAGACCGGCGATTATGTCTGACTTTGCCATGGTTAATGCTCCAGAATGCGGCCGCTCAGGCTGTCCGGCGGCCGGCGCGGCTTGCTGAAACCGGTTCAGTCCATTTTACTTAAATATGGGGCAGTTTAGAAACAAAAACTTTTCCATCCCTGAAATACCGCAGATCTATTTTCAAAGGGCCCCTTAGCTTGCTCGCGGCGTCGGAAAGCACCTCGTTAAGCCTGGTTACCTTGGTGCGCGTGAACTCAAATTCCCCCCACAGGACCTCCGCGCTGTTCTCCAAAGTAAGCCGGCAGGACCGGGGGGCTTCGAGGTACTCCAGTTTTACCGGCCGGGAGGAGAACTCCGGGGAGACGTCCCTTAATTCTTTTATGAATCCGGCGAAGGCCGCAAGGCCGGCGCCGGAAGATGAGGTATATATATCCGTTTCAAAGGTATCGGCGGGTCCGGCGCCGTAATATTCTTTCAACAGGCGTCCGTTCTCCGAAAGGTACCGGCCGTCCCCGCCGTTAACCCGCACCTTCGCGACCATGCGCTCCGATTCGGCGCGCACGCGGACACGCCCGGTCACGAAGCTCCTGTCCACCTCCACACGGCTCAAAGCGGGGTAGTCCTGTTTCAGGTCCGCGGCGAACAGCCGCGCGTCTCCGGAGGAAAAAGGCCCGCCCAGACGACGGTCCATACGGCGGGAGACCTCGGCCGAGATCTCTTCGGAAGGACTTTGGACGGAAACACTTTTCAAAGTGAAAGAAAAAAGCCGCCCCAGCGGACGGGAGAACGCCAGTCTGGCGGCGCCCGCGCCCGCGTAGACCAGCGCGGCTGCGGCCGCGGCGGAGCAAACAGCGGTCCCGGCCGTCCTTAAAAACCGGTTCCTGACTTTCAGACGCACCTTGACCCTGTATTTTTTTGCCGCGGCCATAGCAGATATATTATATTCCATTTATCGAGCCCCGCGGAAGTAATAACCGCGCTGGTTTTCAAAACATTTGCAAGGCGTTTTTATTTTTGTATAATCGGAGGGTAGTATTTTGCGCCCGTAGCTCAGGGGTAGAGCATTCGCCTTTTAAGCGAGTGGCCGCGCGTTCGAATCGCGCCGGGCGCAAAAGTTAGGGGCTGGCGGCATGGAAGTCGCGGAACATGAGAGGGTTTTCAGCGGCGGGATATTTTGTGTACAATTGAAGTAGAGTGCGGTAGTACAAATTCAACAAACAGGGGGCATAATGCTCATAAGCAAGAAAGGTTTCACACTCATCGAGTTGCTGGTCGTCGTTCTTATCATCGGCATCCTGGCGTCGATCGCCATTCCGCAATACATGAAGATCGTGGAGAAGAGCAGGTACTCGGAAGCCGTAACCATGTTTTCGGAAATAGCTTCCGCCGAAGAACGGGCGATGGCCAAGAACGGCATCTATACGAACAACTTCGACCAGCTTGATGTGACGCTTAAGGACAGGAACGGCGCCAGCTGCGCCGGCGCGGGAGCCTGCTTATTTAAACATTGGAGTATCGCCGTAACGGCCGCAAACACCGCCCTTTTCACGCTTACGGCTACCAGGTCCGGAAACGCGCCCTCAAGGTACGCGGCCGGATACACAGCCACGTATTCGGGCGGTACCGGCGGGAGCAGAATCGTGTTAAGCGACGCCAACGCCCAATTGGACTTCGCGCAGTAACCCGGTCTGCCGAACGGAATAAAACGCCGCGGAATGAACAGTCCGCGGCGTTTTATCTTTTTCACGGATAAAGCTATTTTAGGAAACGGGGGCGCGGCCGCCGCCGGACGGACGGGCTCCCGGAGCTTGAAGTTCCCGCTCCAGCCTGAGACTTTTCTCTTTCTCCGCTTTAAGGGCGTTCGCCATTTCTTCGGCGGCGGCGAGCGCCGACCGCAGTTCTTCCCTGGCCGAGGCGAGCTCCGTGAACGCCTCATCGCCTTTTTTTTCAAGTTCCGAAAATCTGCGGGCCTGGACCTGGGCCTCTTTGTCCTTCTCCCTGAGCTCTTTTTTTAAAAGTTCTATTTTATGGTAAAAACCCTGTTCGTCCTTGGCCGCGTCGGCGGAAACTTTGTGCATTTCCAGTTCGAAGATCTGCCTGGCCCTGGAGGCGCGTTCAAGCTCCGCTTCTTTATCCGCCAGCCTGCCCTGAAGAGCGGCATACTGCGCTTTCACTTCCTCCATGACATTCCACAGCCTGGAGACTTCAAGCTCTTTGTCCCTGACCGCCGCTTTTGCGCCGCTAAGGAGAACTTCTTTTTCCCTGCACCTCGCCTTTTCCTCTTCCAGGAGGCGCGAAGCCGACTCGCCGCGGGCCTGAAGGTCCGCCAGGACGCTTTTCATTTTTTCCAGTTCGACCGACCTGCCGAGAGTCTCTTCGCGGGCCGCGGCAAGCGCCGCGCGCAGGTCTTTCTCGCGGCTGCCGGCCTCAACGGCGAACTTCTCCTGGAACGCTTTTAAATCGGCCAGCTGCTGTTCAAGGGCCAGTATCCGGGAAACATACGAATCTTCTTTTCCCTTAAGATCGGAAAAAAGCCCGTCGATCTCGGAATTGAGCCGCTCCAGGTCGCTTAAAGATGTTATTGGTTCTTCCATGACCGCAGTTTTTCTTTTAACTGATCTATGACCTTTTTCGACTGTTCGTATTCCTGGCTGATTTTACGCAGCTCCGCGTTCTCCGCTTCCAGGCCGTTCAGACGGTCCTCTCTGGCGGCGGCGGAGGCCGCGTCAAGCCCGGCCTGATGACGGCTTTGTTCCTGGAACCGGGCGACGGTCTTTTCAAGCTCTTCGGCCCTGACCCTGAGCCTGTCCGCCTCCACCTCGCGCCGGCTGAGCGCATCTTTCAGGTCCATAAGATCGCGGGTAACGGCTTTTTCCCTGGCCAAGGAGTCGGCGAGCGCTTTTTCGTGGTTCAGCCTGCCGTCCTTGCGTTCGAGATCCAGCGTTTTGGCGAACGAACCCTTAAGTCCGCTTATTTCCTCTTCCTTTTTGGAGGCCTCGCCTTTCCAGAAGTTCATATCGCGCCTGAGCGTTTCGATCGTCCGGTCCTTTGAAGCCTGCTGCTCTTCCAGGTTCTTAAGTCTCAGAAGACAATCATTTGCCCGGCGCTGCAGCTCCGCAGCCGCCTCTTCCGAAGACGCCTTGTAGGCCTCGTGCTCGGCTTTGGCGTCGCGCAAGTCATGCTCCCGGGCCGTCAGTCTCGCCGAAACGGCGGTGCTCTCCTGCGAAGAGAACTTCTGGAACTGCGCCAGTTCCGTCTGCAGGGCGTCCGCGCGCGCCCCGCGCTCGTCGGCGGCTTTTTTCAGGATCTCAAGCTTGTCCACCGCTTCCGAAAGCTTCGACCTGAACTCTTCAAGCGATCTTCTGTAAGCGTCTTCCTGCGCTTCCCTGCCCAGGCGCATGGCCTCCAGTTCCTGGTTCTTTTTATAAAGCAGTTCCGCCGTACGGTCCGCCTCCCGTTTCACGACCTCTTCGAGCTTGTGCTGGGCCTCCGCATCCTTCGCCAGGAGCCTTTCGTTAAGGACGCGCAGCCTGCCGGCGTCGGCTTCTTTTTCCCTGGCCGTACCGGAGACAAGAGCCTCATTTTCACGGCGCAACGCGCCGGCCTCTTCCCTAAGACGGGCCGCTTCCTGGTCCCGCCGGGACATCCTTTCCTCCAGGTCCTTCTCTTTTTCGGAATAAAGCCGTTCAAGCCGTTCGCGCTCAAGAAGGATCATCTCCTCCCTTTCCATCTTGAGGGATTCCATGGCCCGGTTCAGCTGGAGGATCTTATCCTCGTAGATCTTAACCGTGTCCGAGAAAGAGGACGCCTGGACCTCAAGCTCGGCCTTTCCCCGCTGCCGTTCTTCGGAAACCGCGGAAGCCTTCTCTTCCTCCAGCCTTATCGCGGAGGTCTTCAGTTTCTGGAGCTCTTCCTCTTTTCTTGCGGTTTCACGGCGCACATCATTGAGCTGGGCCTCAAAGGCCGCGGAGAGCCGCTGCCTTTCGGCGGCCTGGCGTTTCCCCGCTTCGAAGAGCTCGTCGGAAAGCTCGCGGTCATGCGCGGTTTTAAGCTGGCCCCGGAGGGCCGCCAAGTCCGCCTCGGACTTGGTCTTCACGGCGTCGATGGCCCGGCGGGATTCCGCCGCCTGGGTCTGGGCCACCGCCTTATCGTTGAGAACGCCTTCCAGTTCCCGGCGCAAATGGGCGATCTCTTCCGCCTTGAACCGCAGATTGTCCTCATAGATGCGCTGCGCCGTTTCGACCTCTTCGCGCAGCGCGGCGGTCTTTTTTTCCATCTCCACTTTAAGCTTTACGTCGTATTCCGACAGCAGCTGCTTTTCGCGGAAAGACCACTCCTCCAGCTTGATATTGTACTGGGTATGGAGGCTTTCCAGCTTATGCGAATAAGCGTCGCGTTCCGTCTGGAAGGTTTTGCTGTTCTCCTCAAAAGTCTTGAGGTTCCGTTCAAGGTAGGCGATCTCCTCCGCGCGCTTGCGCAGATCGTCCTTGTAAGCGTTTTCCACCTCCGTCAATTTTTCCGCAAGGCGGCCGCGCTCGTGCTCGATGGCCGTCTTGAGGCGCCGGGGGATCTCCGCCTCCATCTCGCGGTACCGGGCTTTCTCCGCCTCAAGGCTTTCATTAAGCCGCAATAACTTATGTTCGGCGTCGGCCTGGACGCTTTTTTTCTCGCCCTCAATGGTGCGGATGACGCTTTCCAGGCTTTCTATGGCCTTCTTATAGCGGTCCAGGTCCTCGTCGCGCTTGCGCACGGCTTCAGGCAGATCGGACAGCTGCTTTTCAAGCAGCCCCACCTTCACTTTATACTCCTCTATCTCCTGGTTCCTCCCCATCAGTTTTTTATCGATGTCCAGGTCTTTCTGTCTTAAAGCTTTTTCGCGTTCGGCGGTCTCCACCTGAAAGCTGTCCTTGGCCCACTTAAGCACGGCTTCCTGTTTCTTCAGCTCTTCGTTGACGGACCGTTCCCTTTTCTCAAAATCGGCCAGCCTGTCGGCGTGCGTCCGTTCGAAACCGGCCCTGACGCTCTCAATTTCCGCCGCGGCTTTCCTGCGCTCGTCCTCAAGCTTGGCGGCGTAAAGCTTCTCAAATTCCTGCTGCTTGGTCATCTGCTCCTGGCGGAGCTTCCAAAGCTCCGCTTCCACCTGCGCCCAGCGGGCGCGCAGTTCGTCGGACTTCTTCTGATAATCGTCCAGGAGCTTGTTCTCTTTTTGCTTCAGGATCTCTTCCTGCCTGGAAACCTTGTCCTCCAGCTCTTTTTCCCTCTCGCTCAGGCGGTCGAGCTTCGAACGGAACTGGTATTCCAGGGAATTCTGCCTGGACTTAAGCTCTTCGTCGTGGGAATGGAGGATCTTCTCTAGCTCGGCGCTTTTGCCTTTCAGCTGGCCTTCCAGAAAGGCCGTCTGGGCCGTCTTTTCCTGAAGGTTCTGCTTCGCGCGCAGCGTTTCTTCCTGTAGGGTTCGCAGCTTGTCCAGCGCCCAGCGCAGGGCCAGACGCGCCGTTTCCACATCGGTTATGGCCGCCTCGTTGAACGAGGCCTCGTCAAATTGGTCTTTCATATGTCGGTATCCGGTCGATTCGTTTTAATTATCCCGTTAAATCCTAGCTTTTTCCTGTTTCATAAATGTTACCTAAAATTATAAAAACAGTTAAGGCCTCCGGGCCGGCCGGTTATTTCCCTTATTCTACACAATTATGTTTCCTTAAATGAAGACAAAAAGAACGGCGAGGTCGGACCCCGCCGTTCTTTTTATAACCCGGTTATTATAAACCTTTGCCGAATGGGTGCAATTGTGCGCGGGCGGTGGAGATCAGATAAAGCGCATATTGATTTACCGAAACGCCTTCTTCCATAGCCTCTTCTTTCAGATCATGCTGCAATGCTTTAGGAATACGAAGAAGAAATCTTCCGCCGAGCTTCTGCCCCGCCAGGGCCGTAGGGATCGGCAACTTGTTTTCTTTTCTTATGCGCAGATGTAGCTTTATAGCATTGTCAAGCTCCCGCAACGCCTCGCTATCCGTATCCCCCAAAGCCGAACAACCCGGTATTTCCGGGGCGACGGCAACCCAGCATTTATCTTCCGCGCTATAAAACACCTTGCGGAAATATCCGGGCTCATTCTCAATTTCTTTTTTAGTTGCCTTACGCATATTGCCTCCGTCTCAATCCATCGCTAGACCATAAGCATCCGCGATCTTCAGGAACTGGGTGATCTGATAAGGTTTCGCCTCCCCGTCTTTTTCCTGCAAATTCAAAACCGCGCCGCAATCGTGCCTGTATCCCCTATGGCTCCCAGCCTGTCCTGCGAATTTAAACCCATGAGCCTCTACCAGCCTTATAAAATCAGCGAAACGGACATTTCTTTTCGCGCCTGAGCGTATCCGTCCAAGCAGGACCTCGTTTCTCATTCAAATATGATATCACAGGCGATATCTCTTGTCAAGGCCTATAAAAGAACGCGCGGGCAAATCCCCGCCGTTCTTTTATAGGCGGTAAAGGAAGGCGGGCGGGAGCGGGTGGTCAATCCCCGCCTTCCTTTGCTATCATATAAGGATGAAAAGAGGCCTGTTCATCGTCTTCGAGGGACCCGACCGCTCCGGCAAATCCACCCAGGCGAGACTCCTGGTTAAGTGGCTTAAAAAAAAGAACAAGGAAGTAGTACTCACCAGGGAACCAGGCGGCACTCGTCTTTCCGAAAAAATACGCGAGATACTGCTCGACCCTAAAAGCAAAATAGAACCTCTTACGGAGCTTTTTCTTTACGAAACTTCACGGATAAAGCACACTCTTTCCATAATTAAACCCGCCCTGAAAGCGGGGAAAATAGTAGTTTCAGACAGATTTACCATGTCCACCACGGCCTATCAGGGTCACGGCAGAGGAATACCCATAAAAACCGTTGAAACTTTAAATAAAATAGCTACTGACAACCTCAAACCCGATTTAACCATCGTTTTCGATATCCCGGATAAAGTATTTAACGAACGGGAAAGGCTGGCGCAAAAATTTTTTGGCCCGGACAGAATGGAAAGAGCCTCATCCAGATTCAGGCAAAAAGTTAACAAGGCCTACAAGTCACTATCTCGCCGTCGCGGCATAGAGAGAATAAACGCCACTAAGAGCATAGAAGAGATACACACTGAAATACAAAGCATCATTTCCAGAAAATTCGGTTTTAGATAATTATGTCCTTTAACGACATTCTCGGGCACGAAGGCACGATAAAAAAACTTAAAGCCCTCATCGCCGGCGGACGCGTACCGCCCGCGCTCCTGTTCTGCGGCGTGGAAGGCGCGGGCAAATTCCTGGCGGCGAAAGAATTCGCCAAAGCGCTGAACTGCACCCACACCCCGCCTGAAAACCCGAGATCCGAAAGCGATCTTTTCGGAACCCTTCCCGGCGCCCCTCTTCAGCCTTCAGCCCTCAGCCTTCAGCCTGTTGACGACTCCTGCGGCCTGTGCGTATCCTGCTCGCAGATCGGCAAAGGAGTGCACCCCGATGTGCGCGTAATAGATTCCGAGTTCCAGGGCCTGCTGCTGGACGAGGACGCCCAGAAGCAGAAAACCCTGCGCATAGACACGGTCAGGGAGTTCATGCCTTATGTGTACCGCAAGGCCGCGCTCTCCCCATGGAAGATCTTCATCATAAACGACGCCCACACCCTGAACATAAACGCCCAGAACGCCATGCTGAAGATCCTCGAAGAGCCTCCGGCCGGCACTATCTTCATCCTGGTGGCGGCGAAAAAGAACCTTCTTCTCCAGACCATAATTTCACGGAGCTACGCCGTAGAGTTCCGGCGCCTTTCGCCCGCGGCGGTGAAGGAACTCCTCGAACGCTCCGGGATCGCACCGGATGAGGCTTCCGCCCTGGGCGAACTGTCGGGGGGCTCGGTAAAGAGGTCCCGCGACATCAAAAAAGTCAGAGACCGTATGGCCGCCATCACGGCCGCCGGACCGCAGAAGATCTTCAAACTGGTCTCAAGCCTGCCCCGCGAGCCCTATCTGGCGCGCGAAGAAGCCAAGCTCATGCTGGACATGCTGCTGGTCTCCGCCCGAAAAGCGTGGCTGGCCGTCCCTTCCGGCGGACAAGCCCGCGCCCACGCGGCCCTGGTCAGAAAGCTCCTGGAGTACCGCCGGTTCCTGAACCAGAACGTGTCGCACGGCCTGGTGCTGGAAGCGGCGCTCCTTGAAAGCGACAAGCTTTCCGTCTCTTTGCGCTATTGAGCCCCGCATAAACAATGCAGAAGATCTATTTTTACATCACCACGCCGCTTTATGCCGCGTCCGCCAAGCCGCTTCTCGGGCACGCTTGTGCCGCCCTGGCGGCGGATATCATGGCCAGGCATAAGCGCGCGCGTCAGATCCCCGTTTTTTTCCAGACCGGCACGGACGAGCACGGCGCGGAAATAGAGAACAAAGCCGGGGAAAACGGAATGCCGCCCCAAAGCTGGTGCGACTCCGGAGCCGGAGAGTTACGGACGCTCTGGAAACTGCTCAACATCAGCCCCGACCATTTTATACGAACGACCGGCGGGACCCACGAAGCGGCGGCGCAGGCGGCTTTTGAAAAGCTTATCGCATCCGGGGATATCTATCCCGGCAAACCTGGGGGCCGTCAGGACCGTTCCCGCGAAGAGCCTTATTTTTTCCGCCTTTCAAAGTATGAAAAGAACCTGCTTGCCCATTATGCGGCGAACCCTCTTTTTCTGGCGCCGGGCCGCGCGGCCCGCGAGACCGCGGGGCTGACCGGCTCCGGACTGGAGGATCTCCCGGTCTCAAGAACCGCAACGGCCTGGGGAATAAAAGTTCCCTCGAACCCGGCGCACGCCATAGCCCCGTGGTTCGGCGCCCTGATGGGCTACGCCACCGGCCCGGGCTACGACCCCGGAAAAGCTTCCGACAGTTTCCAGATGAAGTGGCCGGCGGATATTCAACTGGCCGGGAGAGACGCCCTCCGTCTTCACGCGGTCGTCTGGCCCGCCCTGCTCATGGCCCTGGGGCTCAAACCGCCTAAAATGATCTTTGTGCACGGAGACTGGACGGTGGACGGCAAAAAAATATCCGGGACGGAAGCCGCCGCCGATCTTCTGCCCGATCTTGTAAGGGAATATGGAGCGGACGCTCTACGCTATTTCCTGTTCCGGGAGGTCCCGTTCGGAGCGGACGGGATCTTTTCACGGGCAGCGTTGATACGGCGCTACGACGCCGACCTCGCCGGCGGCCTGGGGGACCTTTTCTCCAAGGTCCTGGGCATGGTGCAGAAATACCTGGGCGACCGCCTGCCGGACAAGCCTGAAAACGCGGAGCTTTTCGAGGAGCTTTCCTCCCTGGGTCCTGAGATAAACGCGAAGATAGACGCCATGAGGTTCTCCGAGGCGCTGGACGGGATCTGGCGGGCGGTCGGCTCGCTGAACAAAAAGATAGACAGGAAAAAACCGTGGGAACTGGCCGAAATGGAGCCTGTGGAGCTCAAACTTTTTCTGCACGACCTGGTATGGTGCCTGCGGGTCATAGCCGGCTGGATCTATCCGTTCATGCCCGACACCGCGACCAGGATGCAGCTGGGGCTGGCCGTGGGCAGGACCGCAGCGGGAGGCTTTGACATCCAAAAGCCCCACCCCCTCTTCCCCCGAAAATAAAACGTTGTTTCACAACATCTTATCGTAAAAATTTTCGCCGCGAAAATTTTTATCTTACTCCTGCTTTGCCTGCCTGCCGACGGAACACGCCACCCTGAAGATGCCCGCCAGAATGCCTGAAACGGCGTACAACGAGAAGAAGAGGAACAACGCGTCCTGCGGATAAGCGATTATCAGGAAAAGAACGGAAAGAATGAGAAACATCCCCTTTATGGAAGTGGGCTTCAACAGGCCTCCCTGTTTAAAGGCGGCGTAAGGCACCGAGGAGACCATCAACAGCGCCAGGGCGATCATAATGAACGGCGTGAGGCCGTAAATGAACGGCATCTGGTCCATGATGAGCCTTATGCTTCTGACACTGCCCTCCGCCTCCAGCATGCTGTAGGCCAGGACAAAAGAGGCAAGGATGCCGGCCGCCGCGGGTATGGGCAGGCCCTGGAAATACAATTTCGAACTGCCGCCGAAATGGGCCTTGACATTGAAGCGCGCCAGGCGCAGGGCCCCGCACAGGACATAAAGGAACGCCACCGGGTAGCCCCAGAAGCCGTAATCCTTCAGCACGAAATTATACATCAGATAGGACGGCGCTATGCCGAAGGAGATCCAGTCGGAAAGGGAGTCTATCTCCACGCCGAACGAGCTTTCGCCGTGCACCAGCCGGGCGATGCGTCCGTCCAGCATATCCATGACATAGGACATCATGATGAACCAGCCGGCGAGAACATAGTTCCGTTCCGAGGCCGAAATAATGGAGAAAAAGCCGAAGGCCATGTTGGCGATCGTAAAAATGGACGGAAGGACCACGGCCCCCGTCTTCTTCAGTTTTTCCATGTCAATGCGTTTTTGTTTTACCTGTATTTCTTCCATAGGGTCGTTTAAATCCTCACCAAAGTCCGAGTATCGTTTCGGCTCCGTATACTTTGTCGCCGGGCTTCACCAGGACCCGGGCCGTACCGGGCAGGTACAGCGCCACCTGCGAACCGAAATAGATCATACCGATCTTGTCGGCGGCTTTCACTTCGTCGCCGGGCCTGACATAGGAGATTATGCGCCTGGCTATGGAACCGGTCAGCTGCTCCACATGGGCGAAGCGGCCGGTCCCGTCGGTTATTTTTATAAGGTTGCGCTCGTTGCTGGAAGCCTCCGGCTTATAGGCTATGGCGAATTTGCCCCTAGTAAAAACGACGCTTTCCACTTTTCCCGCCATCGGCGCCCGCTGGAGATGCACATTAAAAATGGAAAGGAAGATGCGCACCACGGTCACATTCGGATCGTCCTCGGTCCTGACGCTGAGCACGGTGCCGTCGGCGGGGCAGATTATCTCACCCGGAGCGAAGACCTTTTTCCTGTCCGGATCGCGGAAGAAGTAAGCCGAAAAAAGCGCGAAGAAGACTCCCAGGGCGAGCACAGGGACGCCCAGCCATTTAGACCAGAAAGAGACCGCCGCTCCCGCCGCCGCCGCCGCCGCTCCGATGCAGATAAGTTTTATGCCCTCGGGAACTATGCCCATAACTTTCACCTCTTGTCCTAATTTTTCGCAAGTCTTCGCAAGTTTTTCATCCACCGGATGCGCTCGGGTCGGCTTCGAGTCCCTTGAAACTCAGGTAGCTGCCCGGGGTGGGACTCCTTCTCCTCCGCTCCCTCCCGGTCGCTCCCCCGAAGCCGGCCGCCCTCGCTGACACTTGCTTCGCAAGTTTTTCATCCACCGGATGCGCTCGGGTCGGCTTCGAGTCCCTTGAAACTCAGGTAGCTGCCCGGGGTGGGACTCGAACCCACACGGAGGAGACCTCCAGCTGATTTTAAGTCAGCTCTGGCTACCAGTTACAGCACCCGGGCTCTGTTTTGCGCTGCTGCGCCCTCTATGCGCGGGCTTAGTGCCGCGGCGGTCTGGGCGCAAAACCCGAAGGTTCGCATTTTATTTTAGCATTTTTACGACCCGCGGTTTATTTCCGGCTCTTTTTAAGCTCCGCCTCGCAGAGGCGGTAAAAAACATCGCAGGGCATCGACATAATATTTTCGCCCGCGGACTTTTCCCTTATCTCCCGGTCGTTGGAGACGATCAAGCAGCGCACGCCTTCCATGGCAAGAAAACAAGCCCGCTCCAATAAAAGCTCGTCGGCGGATTCATGTTCGCTGAAATAGATGTTGACGGCCGGGTTCGATAGGCGGCGCACGGACCTGAAGCCTCCGTCAAAAACGACCCGAAAACACGAAGCGCCCAGCAGCTCAAGCCGCGACACCGAATCCAGCCAGTCCAGGAACTCGGTTTCAAGTTCGTCGCCCCCGCCCCGGCCGCCGGCGGCGGGGCCGGCTGAAAAAGCGCGGGGCTCCTGGAAACTCCTGGAGAAATTGGAGCCGTCGACAAGGTAAACCGTGGCCTTTGAAGAAATGCGTTTCATAATAACCGTTATTCTACTATTTTTTGCTTTACTTCAAGTTTTTTGCTATATTCTCAATCTATGGCAACCGCAAATATCAAGTTCGGCGCCTCCGGCTGGCGGGCGGTCATCGCCGACGATTTCAATCTCAACAACCTGCGCAGGGTCGCGCACGCCGTGGCCGAACATTTGAAAGAAAACCGGGAATACGGCTATAAAGGCGAGGAATACCTGCTCCATCTCAAGAATAGCGGCCGGACGCCTCCCAAGATACAGCATGTAGTGGTGGGTTATGATACCCGCTATCTTTCAGAGGAATTCGGCAGGACCGTCTCCGAGGCCTTCGCCGCGGAAGGGCTTACGGTGCTGCTTTCCAGCATGGATGTGCCGGCCCCGGCGGTGGCCTGCATGGTCATGAAGACCTTCGCCGCAGGCGGCGTCATGCTGACCGCCGGCCATAGTCCCGCCCACTACAACGGCTTTAAATGGACCCCGTACTGGGGCGGACCCGCCCTGCCGGAAGTAACGGACGACCTGGAAACCCGGATCCAGGGCCTTACCATCGCGGAATCGGAAAAATTCCTGCCGTTCGAGCACGCGGTCTCGGCGGGCGTCATCAAGGTTTTGGATTTCCATGAGGACTATTTCAAACAGCTCTATTCGCTGCTGGATGCCGGCGCCATCAAAAAAGCCGGACTTAAGGTCGCGGCGGATCCCGGTTACGGCGCCGCCCGCACCTACCTACGGCCCGCGCTTGAAAAACTGGGCGTGAAGGTCCTTCCTTTACGGGAAAACCGCGATGTGCTGTTCGGCGGACATTCTCCCGACACGGATGAAGAAAGCCTCGGGGAGCTTAAAACCGCCGTGGTAAAGAACCGGTTGAACCTCGGCTTGGCGTGCGACGGGGACGCCGACCGCTTCGGGATCATAGATTCCGACGGGACCTGGATCCCGCCCAACCTGGTGCTGGGCCTGGCGCTCGAACATCTGGTGAAGAACCGCGGTTTTAAAGGCAAGATCGCCCGGTCCCTCATGACCTCCCATTTCGCGGACGCCGTCGGACGCCGGTACGGCCTGACCGTGAGAGAAACCCCGGTGGGTTTCAAACATATCGGGAACCTGCTGCGCACGGGGCAATACCTGCTAGGCGGCGAAGAGTCCGGAGGGCTTTCGATCATGGGCCATGTGCCGGACCGGGACGGCATCCTGGCCTGCCTGCTCATGGCCGAGATGGCCGCCTATGAACGCAAGCCCCTGAAAAAGATCCTCGCCGAACTTAACAAAAAAGTCGGCAATTTCCTCAACACTGCGGTCACCCTGCGCGTGGACGAGGGCGTCAACCTCGCCGCCGTGCTTGAAAAGCTCGCCCACCGCCCCCCCTTGAACCTGTCCGGAGCCTCGGTCTGGCGCATAGACCACACCGACGGCTTCAAGTTCATCATGAAGGACGGAAGCTGGATGGGCCTGCGCCGCGCCGGCGACGGACCGCTGGTACGGATCTACGCGGAAGCGGCGGCCCGGCCCAGGCTGGAAGCGCTCGTCGAAGCGGGGAAAAAGATAGCGAACGGAAAATTTTAAACCGGCCCGCATATACCGAGTTATATAGAGGAGAACTAACATGGACGCGAAAATCAAGAAAGTAACGGCTAGAGAAATACTTGACTCCAGAGGTTTCCCCACCGTAGAGACGGATGTCTGCCTGAGCGACGGTTCTTTCGGCCGCGCGGCGGTGCCGAGCGGCGCTTCCACCGGCACGCACGAGGCCCTGGAACTCCGTGACGGCGGCAAGCGCTATATGGGCAAGGGCGTGGTCAAGGCCGTGGAGAACGTCAACGACCTTATCGCCCCGGAGATCGCCGGCCTTAAAACTGACCAGGTCAAGATCGACGAACTGATGATAGAGCTGGACGGCACCCATACGAAATCCAAGCTTGGCGCCAACGCCATCCTTTCGGTGTCCATGGCGCTGGCCCGGGCCGCGGCGATGTCCGCCAAGCTGCCGCTTTACGCCTACATCCGCAAGGCTTACGGCCTCAGGCACAAGGATTACCTGATCCCGGCCCCGATGCTGAACATCGTAAACGGCGGCAAGCACGCGGATTCCGGCATCAACATCCAGGAATTCATGATCGTGCCGACAGGCGTCGCGAAATTTTCCGAGGCTATCCGCGTCGGCTCGGAGATCTATCACACTCTTAAAAGCATCCTGTCCAAAGGAGGCTACACGGTCTCCGTCGGAGACGAGGGCGGCTTCGCTCCCAAGATCTTCACGCATGAATCGGTCCTTGAGACCATCTGCAAGGCGATCAAGGACGCCGGGTACACCTTCAAAGAGGTCCAACTGGCGCTGGATTCGGCCGCAAGCGAGTTCCACCAGAACGACCGCTATGTCTTTGAGAGCTCCAACCTGACCGCCCAGGAACTGACCGCCAAGTATTCGGAATGGAAGAAGCACTTCCCCCTCATCTCCTACGAAGACCCCCTCGCGGAGGATGACTGGGAAGGCTGGGAGCACATGACCAAACAGCTCGGCAGAAAAGCGCGCATCGTGGGCGACGACCTGTTCGTCACCAACCCCGAGCGCCTCAAACGCGGGATCGAAGAAGGGATAGCCAACGCCGTCCTTATCAAACTTAACCAGATAGGCTCGCTGACCGAGACCGTGCGCGTGATAGAAATGGCGCACAAAGCCGATTATACGACCATCATCTCCCACCGTTCCGGTGAAACGGAGGACGCTTTCATAGCCGACCTCGCCGTAGCCACCAACGCCGGCGCGATCAAAACGGGCGCGCCCTGCCGCTCGGAACGCCTGTGCAAATACAACCAGCTCATCCGCATCGAGGAAGAACTGGGAAAGAAAGCCAGATACGCAAAAGACCTGGCTTTCAGGTTCAAATAAAATGTCGTAAAACGGCCTTTTATCGCACCCGACACGGGGTGTTATCCGTCCCCGTGCCGGAGTTGAGGGAGAAGTTTCTTTCCTCCGGCTCTTCCGCACCGCACCAGCCCCGGGCAACCCGCCGCGCTCCGCTATGCAGCTTAAAAGACACAAGGCAAAGCTTAAGTGCGCTATTCTGATCCTGCTGGCGGCCTTCCTGCTGCTCAACAGGGGGTTTCGCTCGCTGACAAAGAATTACCTGGAATTCCGGCGGCTCAGCGGCCGGAAAACGGAACTCGAAGCCGAGAAGCTCGGCCTTGAAAAAAACCTCAGGGCCATGAAAGCCCCTGGACAGGTAGAATACACCGCGCGCAAAGAGCTGGGCTTCATAAAACCCGACGAGCTGGAATACCGTTTCAACCCGCCGGAAAAGAACGACAAATAAAATGTCGTAAGACGACATTTTATCGTACCCGACACGGGGTTTTATTCATCCCCGCGTCGGAGTTAAGGGTAAAAATTTTTGCGGCAAAAATTTTTAATGAAAACTAAACAACTTAAACTCGGGCCCATGGATAATTTTTCCTATGTGCTCTGGGACGCGGACGGGGGAGCGGCGGCGGTGATAGACCCGGCCTGGCAGCCGGAAAGGATACTGGAATTCCTGCGCGAGGAAAAGCTCTCCCTCAAATTACTCCTGCTGACCCACGCCCATCCGGACCATGTCAATGCCGCCCGTTATTTTCTGGAAAGCTTCGAAGGCCTGGCCCTGACCCTGCACAAAGAAGATCTCTTTCTCCTGGATACCTCCCTCAAGCCCCTAAACCTGCTGAACGGCAAAGAGGAACTGGCGCTGGGCCGCGCCAGGATAACCGTCCTGCATACGCCCGGACATACTCCGGGCTCCGTCTCCTACCTTGCGGACGGCCGCGTATTCACCGGGGACACTCTTTTTGTGGGGGAATGCGGCCGCGCCGACCTTCCCGGCTCAGACCCCAAAGCCCTGCGCCTGAGTCTTTTAAAGCTCGCGGCCCTGCCGGACGCGACCACGCTCTACCCCGGCCACTCATACAACGGGGACGCCTCAACTATCGGGGTTCAAAAGGAATATAATATCTACATGAAGCTTGCGGCCGAAGGCGAAGCCGGGTTCCTGAAAGCCGCAATATAAAAAATGCACCCTTTTTTATTTCACATCGGCGGATTTAAACTGCCGGCCTACGGACTGATGGTGGGCCTGGGATATACGGCCGCCGTCCTTTACCTGCTCAAAAGCCGGGCCCCCTCCGGGATAACCCGGGAGGCCTCGGCCGACCTGGTGTTTTACTCGGCCCTGGCCGGGATCCTCGGGGCCAAAGCGGTTTTTGCCGCCACCTACTGGGCGGAGCTGGGCCCGGACCTCGGCTCCAAACTTATCTATATTCTCAGGTCCTTCCAATACGGCTTCGTATTTTACGGCGGCCTGGCCGCAGGCGCCGCGGCCTTCTTCGTCTATTGCCGGCGCCACGGACTTGATTTTCTGAAAGCCGCCGACCACTTCACCCCCGCGCTCGCCCTGGCGCACGGTTTCGGACGGCTGGGCTGCTTTATGGCCGGCTGCTGCCACGGCCGGCCCTCGGACGGCTGCTTCGGGATCGCGTTCACCAGCCCGCTCTCCGAGGTCCCCCAGGCCTATCTGGGCGTACCGCTTTATCCGACGCAGCTCTTTGAGGCCGCCGGGAATTTTCTTATTTTCGCGGGCCTGGTCCTGCTGTCGCGCCGCGCCCGGACCTCGCCCGGAGGAATGATCCTGGCCGCCTACGGCCTGGCGTATTCCGTCCTGCGCTTTATGGTGGAATTTATGCGGGGCGACGACCGCGGCGGCGCGTGGCTGGGGCTCTCCCCCGCCCAGTTGGTTTCGGTCATCGTGGCCTCGGCCGCGGTATTTATAATCGTTGCAGCGAGAAAAAAATGAAAACACATGCGATAATATTCGAAGGCGCGCCGGAAAGGCTGGATGTGTTCCTCACCCGCTCGGAATCCGGACTCTCCCGGGAATTCGTAAAACGGCTTATCAACGACGGCAGGGCGCTGGTGAACGGCGCGCTCAGAAAGCCGTCCTTCCTCCTGAGCCCCGGGGACACGGTCAGCATAGATCTTCCCGCCATGGGGAAAAAGGAAGCCTCCGCGCTTGACGCGATAATAATATACGAGGACAAGGACCTGCTGGCCGTGGCCAAGCCCGCGGGGGTCAGCGTGCATCCGAACGATTCCAATTGGGAACGCCGTCCGGAAACCTGCCTTATCGGCGAGCCGACCCTGGTCTCCATGCTGCTCCGGGCCCGGCCCGGGCTGGGGAACAATGAAGTGCCGCGCATGGGACTGGTGCACCGCCTGGACAGGGACACCAGCGGCCTGATGCTGGTGGCTAAAACGCCCGAGGCGCAAGCCGCCCTGCAGACCCAGTTCCGCGAAAGACAGGTGGAGAAAACCTATGTGGGCGTAGTCGGCGGCGTGCCGGCAAAAAATACCGGGACCATAGACGCGCCGATAGGCCGCGCCTCCGGCTTTAAAAAAATAAAAGTCTGGGAATACGGCCGGGACGCGCTGACGGATTTCAAGGTGGCGGAAAAGACCGCCAAGCACGCCCTGCTTGAGGTTTACCCCCGCACGGGGCGCACCAACCAGATAAGGATCCATCTGGAATTCATAGGCCACCCGATAGTGGGGGACAGGCTTTACGCCGGGGAAAGGGCTTCCCGGCTGCTGCTGCATTCGCGCGAGATAACCTTTATCCACCCCTCAAAGCGCAAAAAAACCACCCTGGAAGTGCCGTTGCCGGAGGATTTCAGGCGCGAATGGACGAGGATAAAAAAAGAGGATAAAAAATTTTAAAATTTTGAGACGGAAGCGAACAGCCTGAAATCCAGCCTATGGAACAGGCTGTTCTTTTTTTCCAGTTCGCCGAGGGCCTTTTCGTCTACGCGCTTTTCAAGCACTTCGGAAAGCAGACTGTCGGCGTTGTGGGAGTGGGCCTCCACGCGCTCCGCGGCGTACTGCGAGTGGGAACCGATATACATAAGGAACGGCCAATCGGAGCTCTGGGCGAGCAAAACCTCGCGGGCGGCCTGGTTAAGCGCTCTCAGCACCACGCTGGACAGGTCCTGGTTGCGGAACCTATTGGCGGTCTCGATCATCCTGTCGGTGACAGCAAGGACCCTTGGATAGATAAAATCGTTGGACTCGTTGACCCAGGGATCGAAATACCCGTTCTCGCCCCAGGACGAAACCTGCGGACTTATCTCGGCCGGTTCCTGGCAGGAATTCAGATACTCTTCGGGAGTGACGAATTGCAGGGGCAGCCGGTCCTGCCTTATCTTCCTCAGAACTCTTTCGAGGAAAGCCGGGCCTTCGAACCACCAGTGTCCGAACAGCTCGGCGTCGTAGCAGCCGGCTATCACCGGCCTGATGCCCCTGGAGGCATGAAGTTCTTCCACCTGTTTCAGGCGGCGGGCCAGGAAGTCGTCCGCGTGGCGCTCTACGGCGGCCATGGCCGCGTCGTGATCGTAATACGACTTTTTTGAAAGGTCCACCGGGCCTGTGATGCTGTGATATTTCAGGCCCAGGGAGCGGCGCGCGCCGTCGGCGCCCAGATAGGGCTTTATATAATCGTAGTCGGCGTCATAGCCCAGGTCCCGGTAGAATTCCCGGTAGGCCGGATCCCCCGGATAACCGAATTTGGCGCTCCAGACCTCTCTGGAAGAAGCCGCATCGCGGGCGAACAGGTTGAGCCCGTTCGGGGTGCGATATGAGGCGTAGACGCCGTTCTTCGGCGCTGCGTCCGAAAAATCCACGGCGTGCGACTCCGTAAAAAAATATTTGAAACCGGACAGTTTGAGATAGGTCTGAAGCCTCGCGTCATAAGCGCATTCCGGCAGCCAGAAACCGGAAGCCTTCCTGTTGAACCTGTCGAAATAATCATCGGCCGCGGCCGCGATCTGGGCGCGCAGCGCCTCCGGATGGGCCAGCAGCGGCAGGACGGAATGCGTGGCCGAGGTGGTAATGATCTCGATATGTCCAGCGTGCTGGAACTGCTTCAAGGGGGTGATCAGGTCGCCGCTGTATTTATGGAGGATCTCGGCCGCCGACCCGTAGAGCCCGGCGTAAAGCCGCACGGTCTTTGAAAGAACGGGGTCGTTCTCCACGCGGACAAGCTCTTTCTCCATCAGCTCCAGGCGGGCCGAAATATAGCGGTTGAGCTTCTTTTCCAGATTCTCGTTCTCAAGCATCGCGCCCAGCGTAGGCGAGATCGAAACGGCGATGCCCGGCCTGATGCCGTCCCTCACCAGCCTGTCCAGCACGGAAATAAGCGGGATATAGGTCTCCACCACGCCTTCAAAGAACCAGTTCTCCTCCAGGAAATCGGGATGGTCAGGGTGGTTGACATACGGCAGGTGCGCGTGCAGGAGAAAAAGGAGCGAGCCTTTGGAATTCATGGCTGCGCCGGTTCCTTCCGAAAAAATTCGGCGCTGGAGTAGCCGGCCGAGAGGTCCTGCCTGGGGGCCGAAACCGGAACGGCCGCGGCGTTGCTCTCCATAAGCTTTTCCTGGGAACCGTCGTTTTTCCGGGCAAAAACGGCGGCGGTATAGGTACGGCCTTCGACCGGCGGTTTCAGATAGAGCTTCCCGGCATCCCATGCCGCCGCAGCTTCCACGGCCAGAGCCTTGTCGTCCACGACGAAAAGCCTGACCAGGATCTCCCGTTCGTACACCCCGGCCTCAAAAGCGTCCGATCTGGACCGGCTCCAGGTCCAGCAGACAAAAGCCGCGGCCGGATTCCGGGGCAGCAGATAAACTTTATCGTTAGAAGCGGCGAGCGCCGTTGGGTTCGTCATATATTCGTCTGAAAAGTCCGTTACTGATAATTTACTAAATTTCCCCGGAATTAAAAACATTTTTTTATATACGGGTTTTTTTATATCATAGGAGTTAGACGGCGGCGGTACGGCGTCCGGGCTGAGCGATAGCGGCCGACAAGCCCGAACCGGGCGGCCTTCGGACTTCGGTTTTCCGTCTAAACGACCGTCACAGCAAGGAGCCTTCATGAAAGCCATCTGCAAACTCTCTCCCGGACCAGGCGCCGAATATACCGACCGCGAGGTGCCGGTCATCAATAAGGACGAACTGCTCTTAAGGGTGGACCACGCCGCCATCTGCGAGAGCGATCTGGCGATCTACAACTGGACCGGCTGGGCGCCGGACCGGATCTCCACGCCGATGATCTTCGGGCACGAACTCTGCGGCGAAGTGGTGGAAATGGGCCAGCAGGACAAAGGCTTCAACAAGGGCGATTTCGTGTCCGTCGAGTCGCATATCTTCTGCGGACTTTGCTACCAGTGCCGCAACGACCAGCGTCATGTCTGCGCCAATGTGCGCATGATAGGCATAGACACGCCGGGCGGCTTCGCCGAATACGCGGCCGTGCCCGCCCGCTGCGCCTGGAAGCATACCGACGGGACGTTGAAAGACCTCGGGGCGGTCATGGAACCCTTCGGCAACGCCGTCTACGGAGTGCTGGCCGAGGACATCGTGGGCAAAACGGTGCTCATTTCCGGCTGCGATCCGCAGGGGCTGTTCGGAATAGGGATAGCCGGAGCCGGCGGCGCCAAGAACATTATAGCGCTCGACTCGTCCCCCTACCGGCGGAAACTGGCCGGGAAAGCCGGAGCCGGCCATGTGCTGGACCCGCGGGCCAAAGACATCCTCGCCAGGATCAAGCACGCCGCCAGGTCGCCGGACGGAGTCGATACGGTGATAGAAATGTCGGGAGACGCCGAAGCCATAGCGCTCGGCTTATCCGTGCTCCGCTACGGCGGCAGGTTCACAGCCTTCGGGCTGCCGAGCAAAAAAATAGAGTTGGACTACGCCAACGACATAATCTCAAAGGGCATCAGGCTCTACGGGGTCGCGGGCCGCGAGATCTTCAGGAGCTGGTATAAGATGGAAAGCATCCTGAAATCCGGCGCGGTGGATCCCAGGCCGATGATAACCCACACCTTCAAATTCAAGGATTTTAAAAAGGCCTTCGAACTGGTGGGCTCGAAAGAAAAAAAGTGCGGCAAAGTCATTCTGACGCCCTAATAAAACGCCGTAAACGGCGTTTTATCGCGCCCGATGCGGGTTTTAGCCGTTCCAGTGCCGGAGCTCTAGCAGAAAAATTTCTTTACAGGAGAAACCGACATGCAATTCGACTCTTTGAAATTCGCGGATGAGGAAGTGGCGGGACTTAAAAGGGAGAACCGGTTCATCAAACCCCGCGTGCTCCAGTCGGCGCAGGAGCCGGTGGCGGTCATAGACGGCAAAAAAGTGGTCAACCTGACCTCCAACAACTATCTGGCGCTGGCTAACAATCCCAAAGTAAAAAAAGCGGCGATCGAAGCCATAGAAAAATACGGCGTGGGCTCCGCCGCCGTGCGGACCATCATCGGCACCATGTCCATCCATGAGGAACTGGAAAAACAATTCTCGGCCTTTAAGCACGCCGAAGCCTCCATCCTCTTCCAGTCCGGCTTTACCTCGAATGTCGCGGTCTGCCAGTCGCTGATGTCCGGCGAAACCGACCTGCTTATTTCCGACGAGCTTAACCACGCCTCCATCATAGACGGAGCGCGCCTGGCGAAAGCCCCGCGCAAAATTTACCGGCACAAGGATCTCAAGCATCTCACGGAGATCCTTGAAACCCCCGAAGCCAGGGCGGCCCGCCGCAAAATGGTCGTAACCGACGGGGTCTTTTCCATGGACGGCGACATAGCCGACCTCGACGAGGTGGTGGCGGTCTCGCATAAATACGGCGCTTTTGTCATGGTGGACGACGCGCACGCCAGCGGCGTCATCGGCAAGGAAGGCCGCGGCACCGTCAGCCATTTCAACCTCGACGGCAAGGTGGAGATCCAGATCGGCACGCTTTCAAAGGCTTTCGCGTCTGTCGGCGGCTACGCGGCCACGACCCAAAACCTCAGGGATTACCTGGGCTCCGTGGCGCGGCCCTTCCTTTTCTCAAGCTCCCAGCCGCCGTCCGTGGCGGCGACCTCCCTGGCGGTCCTGGAGATCCTGCTTACCGAACCCCGGCACCTGAAAAGCCTGTGGGACAACACCGCCTTCCTGAAGGAAGAGCTTAAAAAAGCCGGCTTCGACACCGGCGCCTCTGTCACCCCCATCACGCCCGTCATGACGGCCAAAGCCGTGGAATTCTCCAACCGGCTCTTCGAGGAGGGCGTTTTCGCGCTGGCCCTCGGCTTCCCGACCGTACCCCGCGGCAAGGAGCGCCTGCGCACCATCGTAACCGCGGGCCATACCATAAAGGACCTCGAATTTGCCGTAGATAAATTTAAAAAGGTCGGCAGGGAACTCGGCATAATTTAGCCGTCTTACCATTCATGCGCTTAAGGATCATCGCGGCGGCGGGACTGTTTTTCGCTCCGGCGACGGCGGCCGCCTGGCCTTCGCCGACCCCCGCTGAAAAGGCGGCGGACGGGCTTATCTCGGACTTCAGCGCGGCTCTCAGATTTTCCGAACTTATAAACCCGCTCCCGGCCTCGGAACAGAAAGAACGCGCCTATTTTTTTTCGGCCAGAAAAAAAGGGAAAATCTACGAACCCCGTTTTGAATATGCCCAGATCCCGGCCAAAGCCGCCGGAACCGCGGCGGCCCTCAAAGCCCTGCGCCTAGAAAAAACGCCGTACGCCCCGTTCCTGACGGAAGCCAGGGACCAGCTTCTCGCAAAATTCACGATACTCCGCAGCCGCGGCGCAAGCGAGTTTACAGGGCTTTGCTCCGGGCTTTACGCTCTCCCCTCCGCGGCGGAAACCGCGGCCGCGCGGGAACAGCTCGAAAAACTGGGTTTCCCCCCCCCGGACCGTCCGGCCGAACTCAGCGGCCGGGAGATGGCCGTTGAACTTAAAAAAGCGCTGAAAGAGGCCAAGCTTGAAAAGTGGCGGGTCAGGATCTCGGAAAAGATGAGCGCTTCCGCCTCCGTATCGCCTGCCGCGCGCCTGATCAATCTAAAAAAAGGCCGGCGCTTCGCCGGGGCGGAAGTCGCGCGCCTGGTCAGCCACGAGATAGGAGTGCACGCCGTCCGCGCCGAGAACGGCCGTTCCATGCCGCTGAAGATCTTCCGCGTGGGGCTTGAGGGCTACCTTGAGACCGAAGAAGGGATGGCCGCGTACCGGGAACGGGACGGCGGCATCGACGAAGGGCTGCGTCTTTTCGCCCTTCGCGTACTGGCCGTGGACTGGGCCTCACGAATGTCCTTTTCCGCTGTTTTTGAAAATCTTATCCGGCAGGGCGTGCCTGAAGAGCCGGCCTGGTCGCTGACCCTGCGCGCAAAGCGCGGCCTTACCGATACCGGCCGGCCTGGCTGCTATACCAAGGATGTCGCATATTTCAGGGGTTACCTTAAAGTCGGGAAATTCATAAAAGACGGAGGGTCGTGGGACGACCTGATGAAATACGGCAAGGTCTCCATAGACCATCTGCCCGCGCTGCGCGCGCTGGAAGCCATGGAGTGATCTGCGGTTTAAGCCGGAACCCGAGCGGGAGCGACGCCGCGGTATAATAACGCGCCACGCAGCGGGCGCTATTTCCCCTCAAGCGGAGAAGGAAGGTAGCCGGATAACTCGGAGATCCTGGTAACATCCTCCCCGCGGCCGCCGTCCTGCGGCAGGACGACGGCCGCGGAACAATCGCCCTTGCGCCTGAAATCCCTGTCTCCGCGGACCAGAACACCTTCCACTCGGCGGGTCTCGTAATTAAAAACGGGAGAGCCCGAATTCCCCTCAAAGGCGTCGAGATCGGTCGTAAAATATCCGCGCTGCGAAGATCCGCGCACCACGGCGCCGCCGGCTATCTTAAGAGGCAGACCGTCCGGGTGTCCGATCGCAAAAACCTTATCGCCTTTTGAAACACCCGTTTTTCCGGTGATCGCCAAAGGCTTCTTCCCGTCCACGGTCCTGTCCAGCCTGATCACCGCATAGTCAGGATCGGAAGACCGGCCGACTATGGCCGCGCAGGAATAAACTTCGGAAGCGCTCACGGAAACCACGCTCTCGCCGGCGGACTTTAATTTAAACCCGAAAACGAATCTGGTGTCGGCGCATTCCGTAAGGTTTTCTATACAGTGTCCCGCCGTAACGATAAGATCTCCGCCCGCAAGGAAGCCGGAACAAAAACCTCCGGTCGGCTGCTCGCTGAAAGCTTCTCCTGGGCAGAGCTCATTAACCTCGCCGTAATTCAGCAGATTCAGACGATAGGAACTCCCGCCGGGGCCCGGGGTCAGGTCCGAAGCCGTCCATAAAGACACGACGGAATCCGCCAGTTTGCGGATCGCGGGGGTGGTCTGGAAGTAGTCCTGTCTGTCGTCGTCGCCGTATATAGGCACGCCGGACGCAAGGCCGCCGAACACAGGCAAGGCCGCCAAAACAACCGGAACAAAAATGGACCGTTTTACCATGTGATATTTTACAGGATGCCCACCCCGGTCGGATGGAGCAAAAGGCCTGCGCGCTGGTAGGCCCTTTGGCCCTCAGCTGTCTATAAAAATTTTATGGAAACGGCAGGACGGCGATGTGAACTCCAAGATTCTGAACATAACCCCGCCCTATAGGGCGGGGTATGGTAAAAATTTTTGCCGCAAAAATTTTTAATGTTTGAAGTGGCGGATGCCGGTGAGGAGCATGGCGGCGTTCTTCAGGTCGCAGAATTGGCCGCATACGAGGTCTTCCCGCCAGCCTCCCGGCTGGATCACCGCGCCGACGCCGGCCAGCAGCGCAGCCTCCAGCGTCTTGAGCGGCAGCGCCGCGTCGCACGCCATCACCAGCGGGAACTTGCCTTCGACTATGGGGTGCTTGTCCTTTAGCTTTATAACGGCGCTCCGTACGGCGTCGTAAGTGGAGCTTTCCGCAGCGCTTACCGAAACCACCGTGCCGCCCGAGGCCAGGACCACCGCGTAGGTCTTGGCGTATTTGGAGGTCTTCCAGGCAAGTTTCAGCGACCTCAGCTCCGGATCGGACGGTTTGCGCCTGGTCACGCATTGCAGCTCGGGCCCCAGCACAGCCTGGTCTTTGGATTCTATCAGAACACCGCCGGCGACCGAATAAACCTCCACCTCATGCGGCGAAAGCACCGGAGCGGGCAGCGCCACGACCCTTAAGCCCGCTTTGCCGCGCAGCAGGGCCAGAGCTTCCTTGCTGTAATCAGGCGCCACCACGCTTTCTATAAAAACTTCTTTGAGCGCGCGCGCCGCCTCTTCATCCACCGCGCGGTTGAAAGCCGCCGTCCCCCCCGCCGTCCCGGCGGGATCGGCTTTGAAAGCGCCGCACAGGCAATCGGCCGGCTTTGCGGCGGCGCAGACTCCGGCCGGCCTGCCGTGCTTTGAAATGACGCAGACCGGTTCTTCAAATTCCGCCGCCAGTTCAAAAGCCGTGTTCAGGTCCAGATAATGGTTAAGATTAAAGTCTCCGCCGGAAAGGATCCTGGCCGAATTGAGGCCGCGCGGCCTGGCTCCGCTCAGGGCGTAAAAAGCGGCTTTCTGGTGGGGATTCTCGCCGTAAGCTAGAGCCGCGACCTTATTAAGGCTCATCACGACTTCTTCGCCCAACAGGTCCCGCGTCTCGGAAAGATACTGCGCGACGGTCGCCTCATAGGCGGCCATATACTGCCAGGCCTTGGCGGCAAGCTGCCTCTTATTCTCCGGCTCAAGCCCTCCGGCTTCTTTGAACGCCTCAAGCACGGTCCTGTAATCCTCGGGCCGGCAAAGCGTTATCACATGTTCAAAATCCCTGGCGGCCGCGCGCAGTACCGAAGCGTTGGCCTGGTCGAGATAGCCGGAAAGTTCCCCGATGGCGAATTCTTCCTGCCCGACGATATTGGCTATAGGGTACAGGTTGGCGGCCACGACATAAGGCTTCGGCACCTCAACGCCGTTCTCGGAGCGCACGGCCGCCGCCCCTGAAAGCGCCCTGAGCACCGAAACTGGGACCGGCGGGGAATAACGGATCTCCTCCGCCTCCACATCTGATTCTTTGAGGAGTTTAAAAGTGGAGCCGGAAGCGTAGATCTCAAAGCCGAGTTCGCCCAGGCCCCGGGCGAACTCCACGATCCCCGTCTTATCATAAACGCTCAGGTAGGCGATCTTGTTCATAAGCCGGGCTTGCGTTACTGTTTACGGCCTTCCAATTGCAGCAATTTAAGGAATTCTTCCTCGGAAAGCACGGAGACGCCGAGCTTTCTGGCTTTGTCGTATTTGGAACCGGGTTCCGTGCCCGCGACCACGAAAGAGGTCTTGGCGGAAACGCTTGAAACTTCTTTCCCGCCCAGTTCCCGCACCCGCAGCTGGGCCTCTTCGCGGGTCATGCTCCTGAGCGCGCCCGTAAAAACGAAGCTTTTGCCCTCAAGCGCCGAGCCTTTCTCTTTTTCGGGTTCGGTCATGTTGAGGCCGGAGCTTTCCAGCTCCAGCACCAACGCGCGCACATGTTTCCCGCAGAAGAAATCGGCGACCGACCTGGCGATCACGGGCCCGATGTCGCTTACCCGGCTCAGGTCCCCGGGTCCGGAATCCATCAGGGCCTTCATGGTCTTAAAATGCCCGGCCAGCACGCGGGCGCTTTTCTCCCCGATATGCGGTATTCCCAGGGCGTAGACCAGGCGGGAAAGCGGCTGTTGTTTGCTCTCCGAGATCTGGGCCAGGAGATTTTCAGCCTTTTTGTCCTTAAAGAGCTCCAGCCCCAGCAGGTCCTCTTTTTTCAACCTGTAAAGATCGGGGAATTTCGCGACCAATTTTGCGGCCGTAAGCTGCTCGACGGCGGATTCGCCCAGGCCGTCTATATTCATGGCGTCCCTGGACGCGAAATGGAGCAGGCTTCTGCGGATCTGGCTGGGGCAGGAAGGATTGATGCAGCGATAAGCCACGACCTCCTCATCCTTGAACACCTCCGAACCGCACGAGGGGCAGGACTTGGGCGGCTGGATCTCTTTTTCATGCCCGTCCCGCGCCCCGGCCACCACCTTTACCACCTTGGGGATCACCTCGCCCGCCCGTTCTATGATCACCCTGTCCCCCGCTTTAAGCCCCAGCCGCTTTATCTCGTCGAAATTATGCAGAGTGGAACTTGAAATGGTGACCCCGCCGCATTTCACCGGCTCCAGGTCCGCCACCGGCGTAATGGTTCCGGTGCGGCCCACGGAGAACCGGACGCTCCGGACCGTAGTGGTGGCCTGCTGGGCGGGATATTTGAAAGCTATGGCCCAGCGCGGACTCCGGGAAGTAAAACCCAGCAGCTTCTGGGAACTGTGGGCGTTGACCTTTATCACCAGGCCGTCTATTTCGTAGGCAAGCGCGGACCTTGCGGAGGCGTATTCGTTGTAAAGTCTCAGGACTTCCTGCGCGTCCTTGCAGGGTTTCTCCCCGATCAGCGGCACCGGGAATCCGGCTTTCATGCAATATTCCAGGTATTCCCAATGGGTTTTGGGCTCGGCCATGCCTTTCAAATAACCGTAAGAGTGGGCGAAAAACCTTAGTTTTCTTCTGGCGGTCACGGCCGGATCTTTTTGACGCAGGGACCCGGCCGCCGCGTTCCTGGAATTGGCGAACGGTTCCAGGCTTTCGTTAAGCTGCTCGGCGCGGATGGCCTCAAAATCATTTTTCTCGATATAGACCTCGCCGCGGGCCTCGAAAAAGGCCGGCGGGTCCTCAATATTAAGTTTAAGCGGCACGGAACGGATGGTACGGACATTCAAAGAAACATCCTCTCCGGTCTCCCCGTCCCCCCTGGTGGAAGCGCGGGCGAAAACCCCGCTTTCGTATTCTATGGAGCAGGAAAGGCCGTCTATCTTGGGCTCCACCACCAGTTCGTACGGCTCGCCCTTAAGTCCGCTGCGGACCCGTTTATCCCATTCCAGGAATTCCTTCTCGGAATAGGTGTTGTCAAGAGAAAGCATCGGGATCTTATGGGCCACGGGCGCGAAAGCTATGGAGGGCTTGCCGCCGACCCGCCGGGTGGGGGAATCGGCGGTTACCAGGTCCGGATGCGCGGTTTCAAGGGTTTTGAGGCGGTTCAGCAGGGCGTCGTATTCCCCGTCCGAGATATGGGGGTTGTCCATCACATAATAAAAGTGATCGTGCCACCGGATCTCGCGCCGGAGGCGCTCTATTTCCTCTTTGGGAGACTGGCTGCTCATTTCCCGGATCCTCCAATCGGTTTGGGGAATTATTTACGGACTTTTAAGATTGCGCTGCTTCGCTATGCTGTCCAGCACTCCGTTCACGAACTTACCGGAATTCTCGGTGGAGTATTTCTTGGCCAGTTCTATAGCCTCGTCTATGATGACGGGCACGGGGGCGTCCTCAAGGAACATCATTTCACAGACGGCCATGCGCAGAAGGCAGCGGTCGATGGCGGACATGCGCTCAAGGCCCCAGTTTTTGCTGGTGGCCGTAAGCACCGCGTCTATTTTTTCGCGGTTGTCGGTGGTGGAAGTAAAAAGGGTTTTATAGAACTCAAAGACTTTCTCTTCCAGCGCGAACTCCTGCATCTGGAAAATGGCGAGGATATCCGCCGTCTCAAGCCTGGTGACGTCGCTGAGATACAGCGATTGCAGACAATTTTCCCTGGATAGCCGTCTTTTGCTCATAATTCGCCGCTGTTCAAAGAGCTTTCATAGCCTGATAATATGATACAAAATTTTGCCCCGCGCAGGAGCCGGGAAGGCGACCCCGCCATTTAGGGCGGGGCTATGGGTAAGATTTTTGCCGCAAAAATCTTTATTTTTGATAGACTTTGAGTGTACCAAACAGCGCGAGGTAAGGGAGGTTCCAATGTTCGTAGGCATGACGCCGGTCATAATAATAGCTATCGTAGTTATCTTCACAAGCATCAAGGTCCTTAACGAGTACGAAAGAGGAGTGATCCTGACGCTCGGCCGTTTCACCGGAGTGAAAGGCCCGGGCCTTATATTCGTCATCCCCGGCATACAGCAGATCTTCCGGATGAGCACCCGCGTGGTAGTGCTTGACGTCCCGCCGCAGGATGTCATCACCCGCGACAATATCTCCGTCAAGGTCAACGCCGTTATTTATTTCAGGGTGGTCAACCCCCAGACCGCGGTCCTGAATGTCGAAAACTACATGTACGCCACCAGCCAGCTGGCGCAGACCACGCTCAGGAGCGTGCTCGGCCAGCAGGAACTTGACGACCTTCTCGCCAACCGCGACAAGATCAATAAAAACCTCCAGGAGATCCTGGACCTGCACACCGAGCCCTGGGGCATCAAGATCTCAAGCGTGGAAGTGAAGAATGTGGACCTGCCGCAGGAAATGCAGCGCGCCATCGCCAAACAGGCGGAAGCAGAGCGCGAACGCCGCGCCAAGGTCATTCATGCCGAAGGAGAATTCCAGGCGGCGCAGAAGCTTTCCGACGCGGCGGCCATTATGGCCGTCAATCCCGCCGCCATCCAGCTCAGGTATCTGCAGACCCTGACCGAAATAGCGACCGACAACAACTCTACCACCATCTTCCCGGTGCCGATAGACATGCTGAACATGTTCATGAAAAAATAAAACGCCGTAAGACGGCATTTTATCGCGCACGGGACGGAGATGAAGAGCCCTCTCTGTCCCGGCATTGAGGTGGTTGTTTAGGCGGAGGCAAGCCGGAAACATCCGTCATAGACGGGGAAAAAGGCGGCCTCCGTCTTTTTTTTCATACCTTATTTATGCCCGGTTTATACATTCACATCCCTTTCTGCCGGCGGAAATGCGGCTATTGCGACTTTGCCTCCCTGGCTGGCGGGGAGGAACTTATCGACCCCTACCTGGAGGCGTTAAAGCTTGAAGCCGCGCGGGAAAGATCCGTTTTTGCCCGGCCGGAGACGCTTTATATCGGCGGGGGAACGCCCAGCCTGATGGAACCGGCACAATTAAAAAAACTTTTTTCATCGCTGGAAAACGCCTTCGGCGCCGTAAAAGATATGAAAGAGGCGACCGTTGAGGCGAACCCCGAAAGTCTCACTCCTGAAAAAGCCGGACTGCTGAAAGCCGCCGGCGTCGGGCGGATCAGTCTGGGGCTGCAGACTTCGCAGAACGGACTGCTGAACCGGCTGGGGCGGCTGGCATCCTTCGAAGATTTCCTGAACGCCTTCCGTCTGCTGAGGCTGGCCGGTTTCGACAATCTCAATATAGACCTGATGACCGGCCTGCCGGGCCAAAGCACGGCGAATTTCCTGGAAACGCTTGAACGGACACTGGCTTTAAAACCGGAACATCTTTCTTTCTACGCCCTGGAAGTGCATGAGGGGACCGCCTTCGCCGCGGATGGCGTACGCGAAGCGCCGGAACAGGCCGCCGCCATGTTCGAAACCGCCGTCCCGGTCATTGAAGCCGCCGGTTTCCATCATTACGAGATCTCCAATTTCGCGCGGCCCGGAAGGGAATCCGCCCACAACCTCAACTATTGGAACCAGGGTAATTATCTCGGCCTGGGCGCGGCGGCGGCTTCCCACATAGACGGCTTGCGCCGGACCAACACGAAAGACCCGGAGCGCTACATTAGAACAGCCGCCGATCCTGAGGGCCCCGCACTCGAATATTCCGAGATCCTCACCCCGGCACAGCGCAAAGCCGAAAAAATAATGCTGGGTCTGCGTAAAACCGGCGGAATTGAATTGCCTGACGATATATTTATAGAATTTAAAGAACGGATCTCCAGCTTATCGGCCCGAGGCTTGATAGAAGTTTCAGGGCGGCGCGTTAGAATAAAAAAAGAAGCGCTTTATATCTCCAATGCGGTCTTCCGCGAATTCGTTTAAGGTAATAGCTATGCTTCCCAAGCTCAATATCCCCGAACCGGGACCAGGTGTAATATGAATCCGCCAAAAAACTTCTGGATACGCAGGGACCGCGAACGATACTTCCTGAGCGGGCTGCTCGCGACCTGCTTTATCGGCGGCTTTGTTTCCACCTATTGGCAGTTCGCCGACCGCGTGGCGGCAAAACCGAACATCACGCTCCATCAACGGAAGATCTCCAAAAAACAGGAATTCCAGAAACTGAAAGAAGGGCAGCTCTATGTTCCCAGATTCCAGGTCGGCGCCACGCAATATTACAAACTGGAAGAAAAAAATTCCCTCCCCGTGATACCGGACCTGCCCGAGGTGGACCATGGAAATTAAACGGTGTTTCCTGGCGCCGGCGCTGGCGTTCCTCTTCTGCGCGGCGGCCCTGCCGGCGGCGGCCCAGTACGGCAGCGACGAGAAGCAGCAGTCGTTCGACTACACCCCCGCCGCCGGAGAGACGGAACTGGTCCCGAAAGAAATAGTTTCCGTGGATTATGTGGACGCTGAAATGGTGAACGACCCGGTCCTGGGCGTGTTCATGGTTTCCAAAAGCCGCTGGAAAAACTGGGCGGCCCGGGCGGGTTATCTCGTGATGCTGGATCTAGCCCTGATGGTGATCCTGTTCTCCCTTCCCAGGAACGAGGAGCACAATATAATCATAGCCTACACGCTTTCAGGCGTAAGCGCCGCGCTGAGTTTCTGGGTTTTTCTGTGCGCCTGGCTGCTCCTGCGGCTGCACGCTTCGGCGTGGATGATAGTCCTGCCGCTGTCGCTGGCGATGGCCGCGGCCGCTTACATCGTACTGATGAAGATCAAACGCTCGGATGTGTCGCTGACCGAACTCAAGGAATCCTTCCGGAAAATGAGCGACCTCTCCAACCAGGACGCCAGGCTGGCCTCGGTGGAAGGCCGGCCGGGCGACTGGCCGAACCAGGACTTCATAAGATAGGAAGTTCCTTTACCCTAGGAGCCTGTCCGACATAAGCTTTTTAAGGCGAAATTGACGGTTTTGAGGCCGAACCGAAGTTGCGCGAAACGCGCAGGCTCCAATGAACCTGTAAGTTTCGCGCAACAAAGGTGCAGGCAAAAAACGGCGATTGCAGCCAAAA
>Ga0172379_10001513_pt1 | contig 45807 bp, 51 predicted proteins | sample GrowelOW334metaG_FD_119756 | JGI IMG/M metagenome (GOLD analysis project Ga0172379, IMG submission 119756) | Groundwater microbial communities from an aquifer near a municipal landfill in Southern Ontario, Canada - Groundwater well OW334 metaG | ecosystem: Environmental > Aquatic > Deep...
CATCGCTTTCGTTCACGACGTTTGATGAAAGCGGGCGCTCCAGTGTCGCGAGTAAAGCTCGATATTCCTGCGGCACTCTGACACTCAACGTGTTCTTTAGAGCAAATGTGCGAGTGTTGGCCATGGCAAGAATAATCCCGGAGTCACGCCCTGCTTCGGGGCAGTGGTAGTAGTCGAGCGGTCGAATCGGGACAAATTCGATACCGCGTTGTGCGAAAAAATTGAAAAAAGGGAAGGAGGCGTGCGGCGCAGTTCTCAGGGCATGAATGTCACCGATATACAGTACCGAGTAGTACTGAGGAGTCTTAGCCGTTTGGGATGTGCCGAGCGCAAAGAACGGAGCGGTATCTGGTCGCTCTTTCACGCATGAGTTTTTGGCGAGCAGGAAGAGCGGCTCATTCGGGGCAAATGCGATGCCGGACTCCGTCAATATATGTCGCACGTCGTCCAAAAGAAGGCGAGATGAGAGAGATGGTTGCGCCGCGCCGTGTCTGTCCATGTCGATGGTCGGGAGCATCAAATCCTGTGTAGTACATGATGAAATGCTTCCAAGAAAGCACCACGACCGCTCTTGGAGTATCTGTGCGGAAGCTTCCCCGGACTCCTGTATTTTGGCAAGTGCATCGAGCACGCCGTCGCGCGTAACTATGCTTGAGTCTGTCACGTATGTTCCGATGTCTGTCGGAACACTCGCAAGGAAACCTCTTCTGAACGAGCGGAGCGCGCGCTCGAATTCAGAGACGACCGTGCGCTCCTGGAGCCGGTATCGCTCCGCGTCGTTTGGTGTCCCTGATTCTAGAAACGCCCGCCGCCGAGACTCTAATTCTCCTAACGCATGAAGAAAGGCGGTTGGATACAGCTGCGAAGCAACGAGGGCGGCACTGAGCCCGTCATCTTGGCGGGCAGCTATCACTTGTTGCACGAGCGACAATTCATCCACCGCAGAAGCCAACTCTTCCGTGTTTACGCCGGGCATAGCGAAAAGCGGATGGTACCGAGCCACCGCCTTCTCGTATGCGAGCCTGAGTACGGGTAGATCAAACTCATACCTGCCGTCCTGACCTACGTGATAGGTGTTACCCCGTATGACCACGGTCTCCTCTATGTTGTGTGAAGCAAGTGCCTGGGAAAAAAATAACGCTGCGTCCTCAGAGTGTACTTTTAAAAAAAAATAAAAGGCACCGCCTATCAAGAAGATACCCAGCACGCACAATACGGAGCCTAGTAGATACCTCCGCATGTTACAAAGAAAATATCATCATTTTCTTCCTGCGGTAGGCATGCAAGGCTCGCGAGCGCATTCCCGTGCTCCGCCTGGTCGATATGTGTCGAGAGTGTTGAAGGAATAGCGATTCCGTCACGAGATATGGTGACACCGCCGAATCCGAGGGCGAAGCCCGCAAAGAGAAGTCCGAGATGTTTTAGATCCGCTTGCATACGGTAATGTGTACAGTATAGCCCACCAGTGTGGCGCTGAGAAAGTCACTCGAATCTCTATGAATCGGTATCCCAGACGATGCGACGGGCTTTGATCTTTGTATTCATCGCGAAAGGTGCACATTGGAGCGCACCATACCGGCCGAGACGCACACCGTCGGCGTAGGTGAAATCCGGAGACACGCGTAGATGTGATGAAATGTCGCGCGCAAGTGTTTCAAGGTCCGCCGTGTGCTCTCGGATATCTACGTGGAGCGTGAGGTGAAGCCGAGGGCCTTGCCCTGTGATTCGTTCGATACAATGCAGCTCGAAGTTGTCTGTAACGATATCTGGAAAAGAATTGAGAATACGAGCAATTTCATCTGCTCGGATGATGCCGCCGGGTATTTTTGCGAAATCCATGTCAGTTCGACCGAGTACCGTGAACGACCACATGTCATGTTCTGCACACGGGGACTCCAAGACGCGTATGGTGTCACCAATCCGGTAGCGGATAAGAGGGAAGGAAGCCGGCCCTTCGGGATAGCTTGTTACCAGGAGGTCGCCTTCAGCGCCCGCCTGCGGCTCGATGAGCGCCCCGGTCTCTTTGTCTAGAATCTCCAGGTAGTGTGACTCTTTGGGGTGGTAATGCGCGATTGGTTCTTCAGGTGTAAGGGGACGACATGGCATGCCGATATGGACATCTTCGACCTCACCTGAAGCGTATGACTGCACGATTGTCGCATTTGGAAATGTGTCGTGCATGTAGTGAATTTGCGCCCGGCTGCAGAGTTCCCCGGCCACTTCAATAAACCGGATATTCACGTTGGTACCGAGCACCTTCATCTCTTCACCAAGGTCGCGCACGTGATACACGAAGACCGAAAATGCGTCCGCACCAGCCGCTGCCGCCAGTTTGGCGGATGCTCGCGGATGCCGAGGGTCGTGACAGAGTACATGCGGGGACCCGCCGTGCTCCTTCTGAAAGCGCTCATGCCAATGCGGCATGAGTGGAATCGTGTATGCGAGAAATGGTTTCTTGAAGTCATGAAATCGGAGGCGGTAATCCATTTTGCGTACACGTGTACGTGGAGAGAACAGCGGAGGTTTACCGCTGGTCCCTGAGGACACGCGTATGTGATCGAGGTCTGCGAGTGGAATAAACGTACGCTCCGCGAGCGTTTTGGCGGAGAGTGCATCTTTAGAGAGGATGGGAAGCGCACGCCACTCCTCCATGTTATGCAAAGCGAGCGCCGATGAGTCTTGTGGAAGGCCGTAAAGTTCACGGTAGAAGGAACTGTTTCCCGGGTGAGTCGCGTGGGCGACGAGAGCATACAGGTCTTTTGGAGAAAGCATACTTGAAAACTATCGCATGCTCTCCCCGCTCCTCCAATTGCAGTTCACCCTCTGTGCCCTATAATCAGGCAATGCATATGCGTGGGGTGTGGACCGTAATAGCCGCAGTACTTCTGGGTCTTGTGGTGTATACAATCTTTTTCTACGATGCAAAAGGAGGCAATGCCTCCGACGCACCGCGCGAAGTGACGTGGCTTCTCTCACATCAGCCGACTGATGTTTTCGCCCGAGCCGTGGGGGTATTTGCTCAGACGCTGGAAAATGAGAGCGGCGGCTCGCTTTCACTGAGGGTCATCTATCCGAAAGATGTAGGTGTAGAAAAAGGGGATGTGCCGCATGCGACGGTCTTACAATTGTTGGATGCAGGTTCCGTAGACGTCGCTTCGGTGTACACTATACCGCTCGGGAATACGTTCGAAGATTTCCGCATACTCAATCTGCCGTTCCTCTTTGATTCATACGAGAGGACAAACGCAGTGCTCGACGATACGGCGCTGCCGATACTCGATCAACTCGACGGTGCTATACGCGGTCTCGCGTTTACGATGAGTGGCGGCTTCCGCATCATCGCTTCCAAGGATTTAAGCATTGAAGACATTCAGGATTTCAAGGGGAAGCGGATTGTGACATCGGGCGGTCCTGTTGCCGAAGCGACGCTACGCGCGCTCGGAGCGACGCCTGTGTCACAAGAACTCGAGAGCGGGAGTGCGCGCGACTTCTCGTCGATTGACGGTGTTGAGACTACCTACGCGCGTCTATCGGCGGTGCTCGGATCTGATACGGCATTTACTGCACATATCAACGAGACGAATCACAGTATGTTTCTTACTGCGGTAGTAGCAGGGGGGTCATTCTTCGATTCGCTCACGCCTCTGGAACAGAGGGCACTTATATCTGCTGCGCGAGCGGCAGCGAAAGTCGAACGCGAAGATTCGATGGCGCTCAATGAATCGGTGAAAGAGATACTCCGACAAGGGGGGAGTACAATACATGAACTTTCTACCACCTCTCGCGAGGCGTTCGTAGCGGCAACAAAGTCAGTGTATCAAGAATATTCCTCTCGCTTTTCTCCTGATATCTATGAGGCAGTGGTGCGAGCGCGCTAAGCGTTTTGTGCGTGAATAATCTTCTTCCCGCAAGAACAGATTCCCGCCTCTTCCGTAGCAAGATCTGTTTCGTATTGTATTAGTGGAAGCGGGTCGTCGGCACGACTGGTAATATGCGCGCGCGGACCGTGGCCCCATACGTAATCGTCGCTCACATGGAATACATGTTCTTTCCCCGCGATGTGTACACATTGTTCGAGTATGGGCACGCCCGGCAGTACATGAACTTCCTGTACGAGAGTGCTCGCAGAGCCCGTAAGTGCAGGCGCGAGTGGAATCATCTCGCCCGCCTTTTGCACGATAAGCCATGTATCGGGAAAAGAATGGCCTTTGATCATGAGAAATGTGGCGAACTCGTTGGCATCCTTTGCGTCGGTGACGACGACGCCAATGGAAGCTCGGGAGATAGCTGACGCCCCGAGTGCCATGTTGCTCTGGTCGTTGACGAAAATGAATAGACCCTTCTCTTTGCATGCGAGAAAAAGTGGGATTTCGACTTGCCAGAAAAGTGGTAGACGGAGCATAAGGCCACGACCCATGTGTTTTGAAAGTGTCTCTTCCGCGGAGTGCCATTTCCACGATTCCGCACGAGGGAAAATGGTAAGAGCAGGATCATCGTCTGAGAAAGAGCTCGGGGAAAAACGCCCCGGGGTAGTCTGCGCATACGCGGATGCAATACGCAAATACTCCGCAAGTTCTTTGGGGGTCATGGGACCGTCCGCGAGCTCGACACCGGCATTCTTCCAGCGTGTGCGAGCCTTTGCCTGCATCTCTTGCACCTCTAGTTCGGGTTGCATAGCGGAAATCCTAGCACGGCGGTGTTGCGTGCTTTTTCAGCGTCGAGGTGGCAGGGAGTACTCTACATACCTCCGCCAAACAAGATAGTTTGGGCAACAGCTTGCTCGTGCCATCCGCGGGAGAATTCCACTGCAATATGCATCCCCGGCGCGAGGTCAGAGAGAGATCCGGCAGCAGTCTCGGAGAAGCCGACATACGCCCCTTCCGAAGCAACGAGACTTTGTCTCACAAAGAGGGTAGTTTCGTTGACCTTCATGGTGAAAGATACGTTCTCAGCACCAGCCAGAATTTGTTGCTCGAGTGTTATGGTGAGCTGATTTCCCGGAATATCGACGTGGACGACTTTCGCGTGCCAGAGTGATGAGCGCTGTGAGAAGAGTGCTCGTTCAGTTTGGTATTGCACTTCGAATTTGGTAAACCTACTCTGGAGAGCATAGTAAGCATGACGGTAACTAAATGCAGCAAATGCGAGTCCGACGATACTTGCGGCGATGGCTACTGTAGTGACCACTTTCCGTAATTTCATAGATTTTCTACGCGTGGCACGGTAACAACGAGCGAGAGCACTCTGAACGCACCGGGAGTGCGTAAGAGTCGGATGGTTGTGAGCTGACCTATTTGAGCTGTGCTGATGTCAAATCGTGGGCCAGCCGCACCATCGTTGCCAGCTTCTCTTTCCATGGGGGCGTTCGCGAAATTGGATACTGCAGCAAAGGGAAACCTGAAGAGTGCTTTTTCTCCAGAAAAACCGGGGTATGAGACACGAATAGTGATTTCTCTCGCTGCCGTGTCGACCTCCTCCACCAAGCCGCGCACAGTGAGAATCTCGGTAGCGTCAAATTGGAGGATACTTTCCCTTTGCTGAGTCTCCTCGATGAAAGGCGTCATGAACACGTATGCACTCAGGAGCCCAACGATACATCCTCCGATAATACTGACAGCGGTAACGCTACGCATGGTGGAAGTATATCGCGGTACTTAAGCCCGCACAGCCTCGATGCGAAATGTGCGATGGTACACTGCAAAACATAACGTATGTGGCGGCCCTCTCTTTCCGGCGCGATTGTTGTATACGGAGTCGTGGTCACGGCATTGCCGCTCATGTATGCGGTGCTCAATGGAATCGGTATCGGTGCTGCTGGGGGCTGGGCAGTACCGCTTTCTCTGGGAATTACCTTGATGCTGGCTTCACTCGCGTTGTTCAAAGAACACACGACGATCGAGTTCCCTAGGAATATCCTCGTACTTGCCGGGCTGCCACTTTTCCTCAGTGCATGCGTCTCAATCATGGGTCGCCAGTCGTTCTCGACGATGATGTTTGGTGTATCTCTCGAACTCGGCACATTAGGATCCCTCGCCATCTTTGCGATCTCGATACTATTCGGAGCGAGCCTGTCTAGTCGCCAAGCACTCCGAATGCTCGATATATTTATGATCTCGGTAGTGATAGGGGGTGCCGTGACGCTCTGGCACGTTTTTACGTCAGGGTGGGGAGATGATGCGCAGATGCGTACAGTGTCACTCATCATTCTTGGCGCTTTGATAGTCTCAGCGATATGCACCGATACTGCTGTGGGCCGAGCGCGATTCATGTACGGAGTGAGCACGGTATTCCTCGGCGCACTATCAGTGCTCTCATTCGACGCGAGTGGGGGTATTATCGCCGCCATCATACTCCTCTTGGTCTTTGGATTTGCGCTCTCCTTCGGCAGAAGCCGGTACGTCTCGTGGGTTACGGCTCTCGTCGCATGCGCTATCGGTGTCTCGCTTCTTGCTGGCATGGAAGGGAAGTACGTGCCCGCCTCACCGGATGTGCGACCCGCACTTCCTGTGACAGCGAGTATTATTGGCGCGCAGTACTTCCAAGATGCGCGAAGCGCACTTCTAGGAAGCGGCCCGAATACGTTCAATAGAGCGTGGGAGAGACATCGTATAGCGGAACTCAACACCTCCCAGTATTGGGAGTTCACGCCCCAGGGCGGCTATTCCACCGCGATGACACTTGCTGTGACTTTGGGGGCTTTCGGATTCATTTCCTTTTTATATCTAGGCATTGCGCTCGCGGTATTCATGACGTCGCGAATTGCAGATACGAGAGGCGCGGATGATGTCGAGACGTGGCTGCGCGCACTGCCTGCTGCGGTGCTCGCTTTCTTTGCTATGGGAGTAGCGTTCACCGATGCCATAGAAATGCCGCTCTTTCTTGCGGGCGGTATGGCAATCGGCATGGTGGCGCGCACACTGGAACGTGATGGCAATGTCGTGAGCTTTGACTTTTCTTTCGGGGGCTCACGTATTGCTGCAAGTGCTATAGCAGTGGTCCTGCTCATCGTCGCGGTGTGGCTTCTGCAAATTTCGTTGCGCCCGGTGTTTGCAGAAAGATTTCATGCGCAGGCTGTGGCTTTGGATTCGACTGAAGACCCTCGTGCGTCGAGATTGTTTGAGCGGGCCTCGCGGATATGGGGTGTGTCCCCGTATGCATTTGATGCAGCGCGCGCATTCGAGGCGAGTGCCAGCAGTGCCGGAGCGAAGGGTGATACATACGGTCTGCGTGTTTCAACCGAAAAGGCGCTCTCATATGCGGGTAGAGCAATCGACTTAGACCCAGGCAACTATCAGGTGTGGCTGTATCGGGGCTCTCTATTAACGGCGCTCATATCAAGTGAGTACCCAAATGCGGCAGTCGATGCATACGCCGACTTGCAACGGGCAAAAATGCTCGCGCCAATGCGTCCTGACATTTTGTACCAAGAGGCCGTTCTCCACGTGATATCTGGTAGGAAAGTAGACGCTCGAATTGCGCTCGAAAAAGCACTGGAACTCAAGCCCGACTACGCTGAGGCTCTTTCTCTTTTGGAATCACTGTCAGAATAATTGCATGTACATACAACACAGATATGTGCGCATGGGGGTGGGCATAACCGCATTCATGTGCGCGCTTGGTGCATACGCAATAGCGTCGAGCGTATCTCCGAAAGTTTTTACCATCACACTCACCAAGACCGGATTCGTGCCCTCTAGGTTACTCATAGAAAAGGGAGATACCGTTATCTTTACATCTGAAACTGACGGCGCGTTCTGGCCGGCATCTGACTTCCATCCGACGCATGGGCGTTTGCCCGAATTCGACCCGGGGCGCGCACTTTTGGAGGATGAATCGTGGTCATTTACGTTCGAGAGAGCGGGCGTCTGGACATTCCATGACCACCTAATGCCGGGCATGCAAGGAAAGATACTGGTGAAAGGAGATGAGAATGAGAGCAGCAAGAACTGTCTCAAGGTACAAACTGGAACCATACAGCCCGAATGTTGGGAAGTCGAAATCCTCTCACTCGTACGTGCCGGGGGTGTGGAGGCAGCATTTAGTGCTATCAGAGCATGGTATGGCGACAATCCCGACTTTCGGCGAAATTGTCATGATGTCATGCATATCGTCGGCGTCGCAGCATATACCGAATTTACTGATAGAGGTTCCGTCGCTGGGAGAGACGAAGCCTCATACTGTGGGTACGGTTTTTACCATGGTTTCGTCGAAGCAATGTTGCTTGAACAAGGTGCAGGACAGTATGGGGATGCGCGCACGTACTGTGAGGGGTTACGCGATATGAAGAGCGAGGCGACGGGACCGTGCTATCACGGCGTAGGTCATGCGGTGTTCGATTCAATCGACGGGTCTCTGTGGGGGGACGATGTGGCCATGGCCAACTTTGCACTCGATGTATGCAAAGAGGTGCTACCGGGCGAGTGGGAGCGTGTGCGCTGCGGCTCGGGGGTCTTCAATGCGCTCGCGAATGCGTATAGTGCGCGGACCTACGGCCTCTCATTTCTTGAAGACGAACCCCCCTCCCTCTGTGAGAATGTGCCACTGGCATATCAAGACTCTTGCAACATGGAGGTCGGCAATGGGTATATACGCGATATGCAGTGGGAACAGGCACGTGAGATAGACTTCATCCGTGGTATCGCGAATCATTCCGTCCGAGAGGCGGTAATCATAGGGTACATGGATACAGAGGTGAGGCGCACTATAGATGTTATCGACGTAGGGTCGCTTGTGAGGCTATGCAGCTCTTTCTCACACAGCGAGGATATTCATGCATGTGTCGCGGGAGTGTATACAGGCTTGAGGGGAATCGGAGAGCCGGGAAAGGAGCAGGATTTGGCGCAAACATTTTGCAGGAGTATGGACGGTTCATACCGTGAGGCATGTACCACGGATACCCGCTAGCAATGTGTAATAATGGCCCCGATATGAAAGCAGCATCAGGTGTCGTGGTAGCGATTGGAATACTCGCTCTCTTCGGAGTCATCTTGTACGAGAGATCCACGTTGAAAGAGGAGATAGTCGACCTTCGAGGGCAAAAAAGTGTTGTCGTGGTATTAAAAGAAGATGGCTTTGAGCCCCGAGATATTCGCGTGACTCGAGGCACTACCGTGACATTTACCACGGAGCGACCGAATAAATTCTGGCCTGCTTCGAATGCGCATCCGGCACATGATGTGTATCCGCAGTTTGACCCCAAGCGGGTGTTGGGGCCGGAGGAGTCGTGGTCTTTTACGGTGGATGCCGTGGGCGCGTGGGGCTACCATGATCACGTGCGCTCGTATTTCACCGGGATTATATATGTGGAAGAATAAAAAAATATTAGCTCGAGCGGGTGTAGGCGCGGCGCTCTGCATAGCGCTGGCTACCTTGCTCTTTTCATATGGAGACGGCTCGAAGGCGGCGCTCGCGCCATGCCACAAAGAAACGGTCGACACGCAGCAAATAGAATGCATTTTCCGCGCTATTGAGCGCGAGATAATCAACGATGGGATTTCGGCGGGCATGGTGCTTTTCTCTCGAGCATACGCTGACTTCCCAGTATTCGTGGCTCAAGGGTGTCACAAGCAGGCGCATCGAGTCGGGGATATCGTGTATGCGCGACTTTACACAGCGGAAGAGGGAATGGATGCACTCGACTTCCCGCAGGAGACTACCGCGTGCGGCTATGGATTTTTCCACGGGTTCCTTGAACATTTGATACAAGACAGGCCGGACCCCGCCTTCGTTGATTCAGTATGCTCCCGTCTGGACGAGCGACTTGGTAGCCAGATGCAGGCGATCAGAAGTATTTGTTTCCATGGAAGTGGGCACGGATTTGCACTTGCGCACGCGGAGACGCTGCCTCACTCTGCATGGGGCAATGTACGGGCGTTTACTGTAGAGGCTGCAGCGAATTGCGACAAGCTCACGCAGGCGGATGAGCGTTCGGTTGAAGAGTGCAAGGAGGGTGTATTCAATGTGCTCGTTGAGTGGATGTCTCTCGACCAGTATGGATTCACATTGAATCGTAAGCGCCCGTTTTCTTCCTGTGATGCGGGGCCAAAAAATCTACGAAGCGCGTGCTACTATGAAATGGCGCAAAAGCTGGACGGACTTGCCGATTTCGACCCCGTCAAACTCGCCGCCATAGTCGCTGACATCAGCGACGCACAATTAAGACGTACCGCGTTCCAGGTGGGAATTGCCGGCATCGTACAAAATACATTGCAGGATGTGGATGCCTCCGAAAAAATACTTTCCGCCTGCGCGACCCTAGACGAAGAATTCTCCAAAGGGTGCCTCGAGAGTTACATACACGGATTGTTCGAACATGGAGCACCGCAGGAAGAGTATATCCGAGCGCTCGAAGTGTGTCGGCTTGACGTAATTATTGCGAATGGACTTGCGCCACAATGCTACTCATTTGTCTCAGCACGTTTACCGCGTTTTTACACGCCGGACCAGCGGAAAAATATTTGCAAACTGCTTCCCGCGGAATTCAGAGAATCGTGTGCACGTGATTCATGAGCGAACACCGCCCCCTGTGGTAATCTGCAATACGTATGATGAAATCGATGCGGTTTCTTGCGGAGGCCGTGCTTACTGCCTCAGTGTTCGCCGGCGTTGCGCTCACATTTCTGACACCAATTGTTTCCGCGCATTCATTGGGTGCCTCTTTCGAGGCGACGACGACGCCATATCGTGTTGATGTCGGATATGACCCGGCTGAATTCATGGCTGGATATGCAAGTCGATTTGATTTTGATTTGCGCGAAGAATCTGGTCCCGTCACCGAATACGATTATGTGTGGGTCAGAATAACGAAGGAAAAACAAACGCTTTTCGCGACAGGTATCGAGCGGCAATTGCTTGGTCCTACAACACTGCTTTACACATTTGATATACCCGGTAACTACACGTTACATGTAAGCTATCGACAAGGAACGGACGTAATGGCAGAAGCTTCATTCGCGTTTACTGTCGTCGCGAATGACTCTGGCCCCATGCTTCCCAGGGATGGCCTCATGGGCTTTGGTGTGGGGGCAGCCTTCAGTATCGCTGGGATATCTACTTGGCTCAGACTTCGCCGCTCCCATGTACGAGATGTGTCGTAGATCCCCCGTATTGTACACAGCCTCGGTAGCGGTGTTACAATGAGCGAAATGAGAAGTATCCGAGAAAGAACATCCGTTTTCTTTTTTGGCCTTGTGGCTCTGGGCCTAACGCTCGGAGCCTCAATCGTTGTGTGGTCTGGGCGTTTCGAGACTTCCGCCTTTGGACGTACGGCTTCTCTCGGGATTTCCAACGAATGTCTCCCAGGACAGACCTCGGTGTTCAAAAAAGAGAACCCAAACAAAATGCTCTTCATCACATGCGGCGGATTTTTGGATTAATGTTGACGTGCCATACTGCCCGTCTTTAACGTACGGGGTAATCGCATATGATGGAAAGAAGTGACATTGCCGCACTCTATAACGAGATACTCGACGAGTTTGTTGCACACCCACCCGAAAAGCCGGAGGAGTACTGGATACGCATGACCTCGGGTACAACGACCGGTAGGCCGTTTCTCACTATTTGGCAGAAAAAGAGCGCCGCGGAGTGGCCTCATGCAGCCAGCATGCGTCGCTTTATTGTTGCGTACGGATTGCTTGCGACTCGCATGAGCAACGTACTTTCCTTCCGCAACAATACTGGTAACGAGGGCGCACTCGTCCTTCCGCTCGATGCTGGTGCCCTCAATCCGTCGGTTGAGCGTCTCCTTGATGACTTTGCTCCCGATAGTTTCTATGCGATTCCGTCTTTTGCCGCGCGCATTTCTGAGCACATGAACGAAAAATCCCGAAGCGTTGTACATACGCTCGGTTTTTCGGGGGAAGCCATTTCAAAGACGCTCGGTGACACATTTATGTCTCGATTCCCACGAGCGAGACAGGTGGTCACATTCGCGACTTCGGAGACAGGGGTCATCACGAGATTCCCGTGCGACCATCTTTCTCCGAATCAATACCATCCGCGTGAAGGCATCGTGATTGAAGTCGATGAGCCCGACGAGCGCGGCATTGGGTACCTTCTCATCAGTAAAGATCTTCTCTTTGGGAAGCGCATGGAGCACTACAGGATAGGTGATATGGCTCGCATTGTGCCGGAAGCATGTCCGTGTGGGCGGGCACTCACGTTTGAAGTCTTCGGTCGCGCGGGATACGATTTTATAAAAGTTGCGGGTGCGATTTTGCAACGAGAGGAGTTTGATCGGGTCGCGAGCGAATGTGCAGTACTCTTCGACGATTACTACGCCGAAGCCGAAGCGGTTGTCATCGACGGGAAACTGAAAGGCAAGATAGTTCTCACCGTATATCGAGCGAATGGCGTGGCATCTGTCGAAGAGATTGCCAAGGAATTCTCGGCGAGAGTATATCTTACTGCCTCGCAGACGCTGGAACAGCTTGCTGAGCAAGAGGTGTTCCTCCCCCTTACCGTGATTGTAAGCGCAATGCCCTTGGTGCGAGATGGGAAGGCAAAGAAGCTTTCATTGCGTACATAACATGCATATGAATACACCGCATGAGAATATGGGCGAACTTGAACAGCTTGTCACGTTTGCGAGTGAGAGCCCATTTAGCGATTTTTACCGGAACAAATGGAGGGGAGAGAAGGCATTTGAGCGGCTTCCGTACTCATCTCGCGCCGATTTCGTCACGGTGCCACTCTCGCATCGTCGCTATAAGAAAGAGAAGGGTATGGTGAAAATCGTTGGGACAGGCGAACAGACCTTCTTGTCTGAATGGAGTTTTTTGGACATTGGGCGGGAGCCGTATGCACCTCATAGTATGCGCCCATTTGTATACCTGACGGACTCGTACGAAGCGGTAGAAAAGTCCTTGTGGTGCTACGAGAACGGGATGATGCCACTGGTCGGGGAGAAAGACTCGGACATGGCCATCTTTGCTGCGGGGCGATACCAAATCGACTCACTTATCGTCGATGAGGAATCGCTCATGAAATTTGCACCCTTTTTCTCTACGCTCAGGGCACCCCTTGCTTCCATCGCGGTGATTGGGTCAGCGTTTTCCCCGAATACACTCATGTCTTTTGAAAGGTATGCGCAGTCCATTCGGCTCGTTCTGGCACTCCCTGAAACGGGAGCATTCGCCGCTGCCCCGCTTTCTCGCACTCCAGAGTTCATACCGCTTCCGAACTGCATCATCGAGCACGATTCTGAAATTTCCCTCACAAAGATAGTGCGCTACCCGACGCCAATTATCCGGTATAAGACTGGGATACATACGACATCGACTGGGAGCGACAGGAGCTTCTCCCTTGCCGTATAAGTACGCATGTGGACAAGAGGTGAGACGTGCGATTTTGCAGCACGTATAATGATTGCATGTCCGTGCTGCACTTCCTGAGCTACCACAACGCGGTACCTATTGCGGTATCCGTCGTGCTTTTGGGCGCCGGAGCGAGCTTTGCAGCCACAAATCCCGAGACGATATACTCGGAGTCACAGACGGTTCTGTCTATCGACAACACGTATATCGTCAATAAAGATCTCGGCGCGTATAGTCCTCGAGCACAAATAGTCACGGTCACAGAGGATATCGATACGTACTATATAGAATATGTTCTCTACACGATCGACCTCGATGATGCTGTCTGGAAAGATGTCACTCGGGGGCAGGTCATGAAGGTTTCAAAGGAGGCGCTTGGTCCTTATCGCGATCTTGGGGTGTATGTCACCGGTCAGCTCAAGGAAAATATTGAGCAAGAGATACGGCGCCTCGCTGAGACGCAGGAGATAGAAAAGAGAAATATTTCACAGAAGATTGTTGCGACCGAGTACGGTGGACTTATCGGTAAGATGCTCGATACCACGACCGAGACACTACCGGGCTACACGCCTGTCGTGGTGCGTCCTCCGGAGCCACAGGTAGCAGCATCTGGCGAGGCTGCGGGGGGTGGTGCGCCAGCATCCGAAACACAGTCTCAGGAGACTCCGTCTGCGCCGACTCCTCAGAGCGACCCGGGTGCGCCGACCATTCAGGTCTTGGGTAATAATCCTGCACGTATCCCTCTCGGGAGCACGTATGCTGACCTTGGCGCTGCAATTACGGGGCCGACACCACAAGACCAAGCGCTCGGTATCCATGTATTTGTAAATGGTGTTGAAACGCAGACGCCTTCCATTGATACCGCGACAGTGGGGGAGATGGTAATTCGGTACGAGGCTACCAACGCGGCGGGCCAGAGGGGAGTCGCGGACAGAGTAGTCGTTGTCTACAATCCGAATGCTCCTGCGGCTTCGAGTGAGTCAGCTCCCGCGACGACAGCTGCATCCACGACTCCGGTAACCGAACAAACTGACGCAACGGTGCCCTCAGCAGAAAGCGGCCCTTCGTCGGAGAGTGCGCCGGCACCGTCAGCGTCTTCGACAGGTGCGACGGTGCAATAGCAAACGTTGGACACATCCGAAAGGGATTTTTCAGAAAAGACGGGTGATATACTGCTTCGTACCATGGTAAAAATTGCAATCAACGGCTTCGGCCGCATCGGGAGAGGGTTTATGCGCGCTGCGCACGGGCAGACTGAAGTCGAGATTGTAGCTATCAACGATCTCACATCTCCTGCAAATCTCGCTTATCTTTTAACGTACGACTCGGTCTACGGGAGGGCACCGTTTAGCGTCTCGTCGAGCGAAAAGACGCTCGTCGTCGACGGCAAAACGATCCCCGTACTTTCGGAGAGGGACCCGGGAGCACTTCCGTGGCGCGATATGGGTATCGATATCGTCCTTGAGTCGACGGGATTCTTTACCGATGCAGAAAAAGCGGGTGCACATATCACGGCGGGAGCAAAAAAAGTCGTCATAACAGCTCCGGCAAAAGGTGTGGGTGCCGAAACCATTTTGATCGGTGCGAATGAGAGCAAATTTGGTACCTGCGACATCACATCGAATGCATCGTGCACGACAAATGCCGCAAACCCCCTCATTGGTGTACTCGATGAGGTTATCGGAATAGAGAGAGCTCTCCTCAACACGACGCACGCATATACTGCGACACAGGCAATCGTGGATGCGCCGGCGCCCGACGACTTCCGCCGTGGCCGAGCGGGCGCACTCAACCTCTCCCCAAGTTCGACTGGAGCTGCAAAAGCTACCTCTCTCGCGTATCCGCAACTTGCAGGTAAATTCGACGGCATAGCAGTGCGCGTTCCTGTGCCGGCGGGCTCCATAGTCGACATCACATTTGTGCCGAAGCGCCCAACATCGGTCGAAGAAGTGAATAATGCACTGCGCTCTGCAGCCTCAAGCGACCGATGGAAGCGGGTGTTTGCGGTCACCGAAGAGCCGCTTGTCTCTTCCGACATTCTAGGTCTTCCGTATGGCGCAATCGCTGACTTACAAATGACTCGCGTTGTCGATGGAACGCTCGTAAAGGTTCTCGCATGGTACGACAATGAAATGGGGTATGTACACACGCTTCTTGAGCACGTGAAAGAGGTCGCCAAGAGAATGTAGTATGCGCGTGTATTTTGCATCTGATCACGCGGGATTCGAACTCAAAAATAAACTCGTAGAGTATGTCAGGGACACGCTTGGCGCTGATGTGCAGGACTGCGGCGCGCACGAGCTCGACACTACCGATGATTATCCTCGGATCATCGCATCGGCGGCAAAGCGTCTTTCTTCAGACCTGACGCAAGGCATTGATAGTAGGGCGGTTCTGCTCGGCGGCTCAGGCCAGGGTGAAGCGATGGTCGCCAATCGATTCAAGGGCGTCCGTGCTGCGCTCTATTATGGCGAGGCGAAAGCTCCACAGACAGATGCCGTGGGGAAGCGGTTGGACATGATTGCGTCTGTGAGAGAACACAATGACGCCAACGCTCTCTCTCTAGGCGCACGGTTCCTCTCTTTTGAGGAGGCGCAAGATGCAGTAAAAAAATGGCTCGAAACACCGTTTTCTGGAGATGAACGTCATGCCCGGAGGGTCGCCGATATTGACGCCCAGCTCTAAAGTCCTTATCCACAAAGGCTTTTCCTTAGTCCTCCTCTCACGTATACTTGCAGCTATGAGCGATTTGCGATTTGACACAGGCGACAATGAATTTGCGAGTTCGCGCGATACGTCATCCAGTTTCGATCTTGCCGGCAAGCTCGTAGAGTGGGGGCTCGTTTCTGACAGACAGCAAGCCACGTACGTGCTCATAGGCGCAGGGGTGCTTGCGCTCATCATCGCGTTTTTCTTATTCAGATCGAGTGGTAGCGATTTGCCTCCGCCTCCGCCCATAGGCGTATAGATTGCATGAAGATCAGCTCAACTAAACGCGGCTTCACACTCATCGAACTTCTCGTGGTGATAGCAATTATCGGCATGCTCTCATCTGTCGTCCTCTCATCTTTGAATAGCGCGAGAAAGAAGGCGCGCGATGCCCGTCGTTTGGCAGATTTTAAACAGCTCCAGACTGCGCTCGAATTGTACTACTCGGATAATACGGCGTATCCAGCGTCGGTTACTCAGGCGAATATCTCGACGGCCCTCTCAGGGCTTGCACCGGCGTACATGGCCGCGATACCGGAAGACCCGCTCGGCGGCAGCTACCACTATGTGTACAAGACGACTGCGGGCGGCACATTTTACTGTCTCGGTACCGCATATGAAGGAACAGCTCCTGCGTCGACATGCAACACGACAAGTCTCGGCAGCTCGCTCACTGGTGTCGGATATTCGGTTGGCCCGTAAATCTGTACGCGCTTCTATCGAAGATGAAGTATCTCTGCAATCCACGCATACTGCCGACGAACACGAGTCCGTCGGATTTGTCAGAACTCGCACGGCGCACCGAAGAATTTTCTCGCTTTGCGACCGAAATCCAGCTAGATATTGCTGACGGTGTGTTCGCACCTGTCGTATCGTGGCCGTATCAGTCAGGCCAGTGGCAAGAATTGGAGCGACTCGCGCAGGGTGAGAAACTCCCTCTATCCGAAACAGTGGCGTACGAAGCGCATCTGATGGCACAAGAACCGCTCGAGATCGGGGTCTTGCTTGCCAAAGCAGGGTGCCAGCGTCTCATTTTTCACATTGAAGCGACCGGTATCATGAGTGCGAGGGAGATGACTAGAGCATGGAAGGATGCCGGTGCAAAAGAAGTCGGGGTGTCGCTCCTCGTAGACACGCCTCTTGAAGCAATCGATGATGTAATTGGCTTTGTTGACGTCGTGCAGCTTATGTCGATACCCAAAATTGGCGCTCAAGGACAGCCCTTTGATGAGCGCACGCTTTCGCGTGTAGAAGAGCTCCACGCAAAATATCCTGACATGATGGTCGCTGTCGATGGAGGTATCTCCGAATCAAATATTGAGCTTCTTGTGCGTGCAGGAGCAAACCGATTGTGTGTAGGCTCCGCGATATCAAATGCGATGAATAAAGAGGCGGCGTTTGCCACTCTTTTCGAGCGCGCGATGCGCGGATGTGCGCCGCAGAGCGTTTCTGAGGTGCTCTAGGGAAAAGGATTCGAAGGTGATGTGGAAGAGGGAGCCCGTAGTCAGCTCGACGCGGTATACTGTTCTCATGGAAGCTCTCACTGACGCAGAAGTTAAACGGCTTGAGAATAAAGCCAGCGCGATCAGGCAGACGATTATAGAAATGTTGGTCGCGGCGGGGAGTGGCCATACGGCAGGACCGCTCGGTATGGCAGATATTTTCACGGCGCTCTATTTTCATGTCCTCAAGCACGATCCGCACAATCCCGCGTGGGAAGAGCGAGATCGCTTGATATTGAGCAACGGCCATATCACGCCGGTGCGCTACGCCACTATGGCTCATGCGGGGTATTTTCCCGTAGAAGAATGCCTGACACTCCGAAAATTCGGTTCGCGATTGCAGGGTCACCCTGAGAGAGACAAATTGCCGGGCGTAGAGACGACATCGGGTCCGCTTGGCTCAGGCCTCTCACAGGCATCAGGATACGCGTATGCGGCTCGTATGGATGGGAGGACGTTTCGCGTCTTTTGTGCGATGTCGGATGGCGAGCAACAGGAGGGGAATACGTGGGAGGGCGCGATGTTTGCGGGTAAGTATCGTCTCTCGAACCTCACTGCAATCATGGACCGTAACAACATACAGATAGACGGTATGACAGAAGACATCATGCCGCTCGAGCCCCTACGAGATAAATACGAAGCTTTCGGCTGGCACGTGCTTGAGGTCGATGGACACAATATTCCGCAATTCATCCAGGCGTGCGACGAGGCAAGCGCTATTGCGGAGAAGCCCACGCTCATTCTCGCGCACACAATCCCAGGCAAAGGAATACGAGCAATTGAGAGGGATTATCGCTGGCACGGCAAACCGCCGAGCAAAGAAGAGGCCGCACTTTTTTTGAACGAACTCAGGACTATGGAGGGAAAAGTGGCGAGTGAACACCAATGACTATGCTGATACAAGATGCAAAACTCGCTGCCAACATATTCGACGCTCCTGCGCAGGCGGCGACGCGCGATGGATTCGGTAAGGGGCTTGTCGAGGCAGGGGATGCTGATGTGCGCATCGTGGCGCTGTCTGCCGACCTGACCGAAAGTACCCGTGTCGAGGAGTTCAAGAAGAAATTTCCTGAACGCTTCGTCGAAGTCGGGGTCGCCGAGCAAAACATGGCGACAGTCGCGGCGGGCATGGCGAATTATGGCAAGCTACCGTTCATCACATCGTATGCGGCATTTTCTCCCGGCAGAAACTGGGAGCAGATTCGTACCACGATTGCGCTCAACGACGTGCCCGTGATTGTATGTGGTATGCACGCAGGCGTTTCCGTGGGACCTGATGGAGCCACACATCAGATGCTTGAAGACGTGGCACTCATGCGCGCGATGCCCAACATGATAGTTATTTCTCCGTGCGACAGCGAAGAAGGAAGAAAGGCGACGCTCGCAGCGGCAAAGCTCGGTAAGCCTGTGTACCTGCGATTTGGCAGGGAAAAGACACCCGTCATGACGACGGCAGAAACGCAGTTTGAGATCGGAAAGGCCAACCTTTTGTACGGAGGCGATACATCAGAGTGCGCGATATTCGCGACCGGAGCGCTCGTCTATAACGCACTCCTCGCCGCAAAGCAGTTGGAGAGCGAAGGAGTGATGGTGAGTGTGACCAATATACATACGATAAAGCCGCTTGATAGAGAAACTATCGTGCGCGAGGCGAAACGCGCGGGTTCGGTGGTCACTGTAGAAGAGCATCAAATCCACGGAGGACTCGGCAGTGCGATTGCCGAAGTGCTCGCAGAGGAAGCGCCAACGCCGATTGAATTCATCGGTGTACGCGACATGTATGGCCAGTCGGGGGAGCCAAAGGAGCTCATAGAACACTATGGCATGGGAGTCTCGCACATCATTGCTGCGGTTAAAAAAGCGGCAGCGCGGAAATAAAAAGAATCGAGCCTGCGCGAAGCGCAGGCTCGAGGTAGAGGAACTAAGCGGTAGGTAGTGGATACTTGCATCCGCGTTTTTCTTGGAATGCTGTGTGGGAGCCGAAACGACCCACTGGCACGAGTTTCGCGTCGAAGTACTTTGCAGACTTCTTCGAGACACCCTTACCGTCGGTCCGCTTGTAGAACCGTGCGCATTCCCAGCCTGTCGGCAGACGGTACGTAGTCCAGGCATTTCGCAGAAGGTCGCGCGCGATGTATTGCGCTTCCTCCCACTTAGCCTGTTCGCTACGAGACGTAGCCAGTTTGTGCTCAAGAACCCAGCTAAACTGGCGCTCTTGTGCGATCGCGCCGCAGATAGTTTTTGGCCACTGCGGGTCCGGGTCGGCAACACGCGCGAGCGTGAGCATTCCCAACTTCTGCTTCTCGTCGCGGGATTCCCCGCGCGCCTCATGGTACAAATTCTCCGCGAGACATTTTGTCGCCCTTTCATTTTTCACGAACACCGAGAGGGAATATCCTCCGTAGGTGATAGCAAGAATGGCAAGGCAGACAAACGAGAAGTAGGGGGCGATGCTGTGAAGCCTCGCCTCGATACGCCATATACGCAACATCACTCATACTCCATCTTTGTGTGAAAGTTATGAGTGACAACCGGCCTCTCTGAAAGGCCTCCCAGCGACAATAATAGCACGATTAACGACCTATGTCAAACACGCAAGAAATGGCTCAACAGAGCTATAAAGTGGTCGCGACAAAGTCCGCGGGACGCTTCTCGTACAATTCTTCAATCTTTTCAGGGGTGAGGAGTCCTCTCTGTGCGCCAATCTCTTGGACGACATATGCAGAGTTGATATGACCTCGCAAAAGCGCTTCTTGGAGTGAAAGTCCTTTAATCAAATAGGCCACGGTCGTGGAAGCCGTCGCATCGCCTGCCCCTGTGCGCTCAAGCGGCGGCTTCGGATCCGGATACATGGGTGCGTGCCACGCGTTGCCGCTCTCATCCATCGCATAGGCGCCGCCTCTGCCGTCGGTAATCACCGCATTCTTAGAGCCCAAACCGCGCATGCCTTGCAGGAGAAGTTTGAAGTCGGTGTCCTGCGTCTTGAGTATCGTCTGCGCCTCCTGCTTATTGCAGAAGACTATCTCCGCGTTTTCATACAGAGGCTTGAGCGCATCAGCGCCCTGTTTAATTTGAAATGTGCCCGGCTGGAATGCCATCTTCACTGAAGGATTCTTTGCGACGTATTCGCCTATCGACATCTGGTACGGAATCGTACCTTCGCCGAGAGAAGACAGGTAAATCCATTTCGGTGGTTCTGGAAGTACGGGCATCTCGTATGCATACGCTTCGTGCTTGATAAGTATGGTGCGTTCGCTCTCGTACCAGAGCACGAAGTGGTAGTTGGTCTTCTTCCCTTTTTCTATCACGATAAGCGAGGTATCGACACCCTCTTTCTTGAATGTATCAATACAAAGACGGCCATTGTCATCATCGCCGACATGGACGCGGAGTGAAGCCTTGAGGCCGAGTCTTGCAGCGGCAACCGCGGCGTTCGCGGAGTTGCCGACTGCCGGGATTTTTTCCGAAAACTCAAACGGCACTTTGTCGCCGAAGCGAACGCTCAGCATGCAGTGCTCGTCGTTGATGTCACAATTGACCCGGGCGTCCTTGAGACGAATAAATTCGTCGATGACGGTGTCACCGATAGCAAGAAAATCAATACTCATGCCAGCAATTTTATCATGCGAGACGGGTGGTATTATGTTGGCATGCAAACTCTACGAGAGGTGATTGAAGAGGCGCGTGATGCTCATAGAGGCATCGGACATTTCAATGTCTCCGATTCCAACCAGCTGAATGCGGTGGTGGAAGCTTCTAAGAACACTTCGCTCCCGGTCATTATCGGCGCTTCCGAGGGTGAGAGAAAATTCTTCGGGGTGAAGGCGCTCGCCGCCGTCGTGGCTTCTATAAAGGCGCAGATGGATCGCACATACCTCAATGCCGACCACACATATTCATTCGAGCTTGTAAAAGAGGCTATCGATGCCGGGTTTGATGCAGTCATATTCGACGGAAGTCACCTCTCTATGGAAGAAAATATTGCGCAAACGCGCGCAGCTGTCGCATACGCGAGAGCCAGTGGCAGGGATGTGCTGGTAGAAGGTGAGATAGGGCGCATAGGCACGTCGAGTAAGCTGCTCGATAAGGCGCCGGAAGACATTGATACTGAGCTCACGACGCCCGACGATGCGGCGCGGTTTGTCCGCGAAACCGGTGTTGACCTGCTTGCGCCCGCAGTGGGCACCATGCACGGGAGGCTCAAGAGCGGTCCCATGCCGCGTATCAACGCACAGCGCATCGAGGAGATACGGGAGGCCGCCGGGGTGCCGCTCGTACTCCATGGCGGCTCGGGTTCTACCGATGAGGACTTTGTGGCGGCAGTGAAAGCAGGCATCTCAATCGTTCACATCAACACCGATATTCGTATAGCGTACAGAAAGGGTATAGAAGCGGGCCTCTCAAAGGATGCCGACGAAATCGCTCCGTATCGATTCTTGCAGCCTGGCGTTGACGGGGTGAGGGCCGAGACAGAGAGATATCTCAAGCTTTTTGCTCTCAAGTAGATACAAGGTTTGCAAAAACGCTCTAAATACGTATACTGCTGAGCCATGATAGTGAAGTTGGAAGTCAGTCCTCGCGATTCGAAAGAATCGACAGAAACGCTCCGTCAGCGCGGCGCGATTCCGGCTGTTTTCTATGGCCCGAAGGAGGAGTCGACTGCAATCTCGATAGACGCACGTAAGCTCGCGTCTATATGGAAAGATGCCGGCGAAACCACCATCATCACACTCTCCGGCGCCGGTGAAGACAAGGATACACTCATTCGCGACGTGCAGTTCCATCCCGTCACAAGCGCACTCCTCCACGCAGACTTTTACGTTCTCGAAAAAGGTAAGAAAATCACGATTAATATCCCGCTCGAATTCGAGGGGCAGGCTCCGGCAGAGAAGGCGGGCCATGTCATCTCGAAAGCGCTTCACGAAATCGAAATCGAAGTATCCCCTGCTGAACTTCCTCACAATCTCCCCGTTGACCTTGCGATACTCGTCGGTGTAGGGGACCATATCACGGCTGCCCAGATAAAGCTCCCACCGAGCGCGACTTTGATAACGGATCCCGAAGAAATTGTTGCATCGGTCACCGAACACATCGAAGAGAAGGAGCCGGCACCAGCTGAGAGTGCTGCAGCAGAGGGCGCAGCTCCTGCGGAGGGTGAAGCGACAGCAGCTGAAGGTGAGGCAAAGGAATAGCGTTCGGTCCCCATTGCCTTTTGGAGTACGAAATTCCTCTGCTGAGGAATTTCTCCGCTTTCGCACCGTCGTGCTCAAGAGCCTCCAAAAGGCAATGGGGACCTCTCTAGAGTTGGAAGAAGGAAAATGAAGTTCGGCACACGAGTGCCGGTTTTGTGTAAAAAGAGCTTGGTATAATCGTCATACCCTTTGTATATGAAGCAATCGCTCGTTCTTTTTGCATGCGCAGTGGCGTTTCTTGGTGCACTCTCATTCCCCGCTACGTCTTTCGCGGTAACGAGTGCTGAGGAGCGAGCGGCACTGCAGGCGCAGCTCGATCAGATAGAACGCGATATCGCCAACAATAAGGGTACGCTCTCCGAGCTTCAAAAGCAGCGTACGACACTCGAGCGAGATATCGCGATTTTGGACAATAAAATTAAAACCGCGCAGAAACAAATTCGCCAGACCGATCTCACGCTGAAGCAGATACAGACGGATATCACAGACAAACAGCAGGCGATACGCTTGGTCGATATAAAAGTCGTGAAGGGTCAAGATTCGCTCGCGCAAATTCTGCGCCGCACCCGTGAAATCGACGATCTCTCGATTGCGACACTTGCGCTCGCGACCGGGTCTATTTCAGATGTGTTTCAGCAGATAGACAACTACGAAGCGATTCAAAAAGCGCTCGGCGAATCGTTTGAAGAAATGGCACTCTACAAAGAAGAGCTTTCCAACAGAAAGAGGTCACTCGAAGAAAAAGAAGATGAGGCGCAGAAGGTGCGCACGGCGCAGCTGATCGCGAAGCAGGCGATTCTCGAGGATGAGAAAGAGAAGCAGACGATACTGAATGCCACAAAGGGGCAGGAGAAGACATATCAACAAATCATCGCCGATAAACAGAAGCAGGCCTCTGCCATCCGGGCGGCGCTCTTCGGTCTGCGCGATAGCGGTGCGGTACCGTTTGGCACCGCGTATGATTATGCGAAACAAGCGTCGCAAGGCACGGGCGTGCCTGCCGCCTTGATTCTTGCCATTCTCACCCAGTAGACGAATCTCGGGGAGAACCAAGGCTCGTGCTACGTGAAGGATCTCGCAACAGGTAATGGTGTCGGCAAGAATACCGGACGTGCGTTCAATAAGGTGATGGCTGCGCCGCGCGATACGACACCGTTTCAGACGATTACCGAGTCGCTCGGACGTGACTGGTCGAATACACCCGTGTCGTGCCCTCAGTCGGTTGGCTACGGCGGGGCCATGGGCCCTTCGCAATTCATTCCTTCGACATGGATGCTCTATAAGACGCGTCTCGCAAACCTGACCGGCGAGACCTTCCCGGATCCTTGGAATGCTCGGACGGCGATATTCGCGACCGCGCTCCTCATGGAGGACAATGGCGGCGACGGCGGCACTCGCGAGAGTTGGCGCAAAGCGGCGCTCCGCTATTTTGCCGGGGGCAATTGGAGTAAGCCAGCCAACGCACCATACGGTGATGGTGTGCTACGACACCTGGACAAAATCCAGGCGGAAATCAACATCCTGGAAGGCAAATAGCGCCAGCATTTGTCTTTTTGAAAGAATTTGGGTCTACCCCGTGAGATAGGTCTCAATTGGTGGGACTAGAAGCCAGATGCTGAGATACGGCGGTTGCACGGGATAGGCATTTGAATATTTATATCTCATGGGGTATAGTACCGCGACATGAAAAAGGATATTCATCCGGAGAACTATCGTAGCGTTATCTTCGAGGACGTAACCTCGGGGAAGCGTTTTCTCATTGGCTCGACTATCGCGACCGATAAGACCGACAAATGGGAGGATGGAAAGGAGTATCCTGTCTACCAGATTGAAATCTCAAGCGCTTCTCACCCGTTCTACACTGGCCAGTCCAAGACTATCGACACCGCGGGTCGCGTAGAGAAGTTCAAGACTCGCGCCGCTGCCAAGAAGACCAAGACCTCCAAATAACGACCCTGACCTATAGCCGCCGCCCTCCCAGGCGGCGGCTATACTATATCTATGGCCGAGACAAAACACATAAATCCGGAAGAATTCGCCGACGACCAGCGAGTGGCGTATTTGATACCCGAGTGGAAGCGACTTACGCAAGCAGAAAAAGATGCCGCGGAGCTTTTGGAAGTTGACCCTGCGATGAAAGAGCTCGCAGAGAAAGAGCTTGAAGAGATTAGCCTGCAAAAGGATGCGCTGCTCGCACAGATGGAGAATATTGTCGGTAAGGTAGGCGAGCGTGAATGGCCCAACGAGATTGTGCTTGAAGTCCGTGCAGGAGTCGGCGGCGACGAGGCATCGCTGTTTGCCGAAGACTTGGCTCGTATGTATTTGCGTTATGCGGAGTCCAAAGGCTGGAAGACGCGCTCTCTCGACGAATCGCGCGCAAGTATCGGCGGATACAAGGAAGCGCAGTTTGAAATACGTGGTGAAAATGCCTATCGTGAACTGCAGTTTGAGACGGGTGTGCATCGCGTCCAGCGCGTGCCGGCGACTGAGAAGGCAGGGCGCACTCATACCTCCACTGCATCGGTCGCGATAATGCCGATATATAAGCGCACCACTATTGTCATCAATCCTTCTGACCTCGAGATAGAGACATCGCGCTCAGGAGGCGCGGGCGGTCAAAACGTCAACAAAGTGGAAACAGCAGTGCGCATCATCCACAAGCCAACAGGTATGGATGTGCGCTGCACATCGGAGCGAAGCCAAGTCCAAAACAGAGAGAAAGCGATGATGCTCCTCACGAGCAGGCTGCAGCAGGCGCAAGACGAGCGCGAAGCCAGGGAGCGGGCCGCAGACCGTAAGCAGCAGGTCGGCACCGGCGACCGCTCGGAGAAGATCCGCACATACAATTTCCCGCAAGACAGAGTTACTGACCATCGCATTAAACAGTCGTGGTCGAATATAGAGGGTATTATGCAGGGCCGCATAGGGCCCATCTTGGAGGCTCTTGAGAAAGCTGAGGGAGGAGACCTTTCGGAAGAGGGAGGTTCTGCCGAAGACGACGAATAAACGCGCACAGCCCCCATGACGGGCATGGCAGCGCTCGAACTGGTGGGTTCGATTTGGTACGAGAATCTCCCGCCCTTGCAGGGGCGGCTCCGCTTTGGTACTATCCCAGTGCTCCGCCGCCTGGCGGATTCAACATATTCATGGCAACAGAAAGCGATATTAAGACACTCTTTGAAGCGGGCGCGCACTTCGGTTTTTCTCGCGCACGCAGACACCCTACCGCAGCCCCCTTTCTTTTCGGTACAAAAGACCGCACCGATATCTTCGACCTTGAGGAGACTGAGCGCCGCCTTGCCGCAGCAGCTGAGTTCGTCGCTTCAATCGCCCAGTCAGGTAAGCAGGTACTCTTCGTGGGCGGTAAGCACGAAGCTGTCGCGACCGTAAAGAGTCTCGCCGAGCAGATAGGAGCACCGTACGTCGCGGGTCGCTGGATCGGCGGTACACTCACCAATTTTAAGAACATTCGCAAGCGCATCGACCTCCTTCTCAAGCTTTCAGAAGAGCGTGAGACGGGCGCGCTCGAGAAGTACACTAAGAAGGAACGCCTTCTCATCGATCGACAGATAGAAGAGCTCATCGCCCGCTTCGGCGGACTCGTGAGCATGACGGATCTTCCCGGCGCTCTGTTTGTCGTCGATTCAAGACACGAGAATACTGCCGTTCAAGAGGCAAATCAGCTCAGCATACCGGTTGTCGGACTCGCGTCCTCAGATTGCGACTTCGCGCTCGTGCAGTATCCAATACCGGCCAACGACACTTCGGTACGCAGCATCCGCCTCGTCGCGGAAGCTATCGCAGAAGCGTACCAGAGTGCCAAGCGCGCTCCCGCTCCCAAGGCGGCTGTGCAGCGCTAAGTGTTATAATCGATAAATAGGCCGTGAGCGGCCACTTGTTCTACTATGGCTACAACAGAAGAAATAAAGGCATTGCGCGATGAGACAGGTGTTTCGATAATGCAGTGCAAGAGGGCGCTCGAGGAAGCAGCGGGCGACGTGGAGAAGGCCAAGGTCTTGCTTCGGAAGGCCTCGGCGGCAATCGCTACAAAGAAGTCCGACCGTGAGCTGGGTGCGGGCGTCGCGGCAGCGTATGTGCACGCAGGAGGCTCTGTAGTGGGCGCAGTCGTGCTTGCCTGTGAGACCGACTTCGTATCAAAGAACGAAGAGTTTTCGAAGCTGGCATACGACATCGCCATGCATGTAGCCGCTATGAAGCCACGATTTAAAACGAAAGATGATGTGAAAGACACTGACGTCCGCGCCGCCAAGGAAGTTTTTACGGAAGAAGCGGCGAATGTGCCGGCAGAAAAGCGCGACATGGTCGTGCAAGGGAAACTCGATGCGTATCTCAAAGAGCGCGTGCTTCTCGAGCAGCCGTTTGTGAAAAACGGCGACATCACAATTCGCGAGCTCATCGACACGCACATGCAGAAGTTCGGCGAGAAGATTGAAATAACGCGCTTCGAACGACTCTCGGTAAAATAGCCATGATCGCAGCGGCATCAGTATTTTTCGCATCGCTCACCGGACTCTCCCTGCTTTTCGGACTTAAGGCTGTCGAATCAAAGCGAGGAAATATATTCTTGCCTCGCGTGCGCTCGGCAGCAGATGACGTTGCACTCTCTCTCAAATCGCTCCTCTCGGAACTTCGCATCATGCTCTCCAAGTTGCCGCCGGCATGCGTGTTCTTGAGCCGAGTCGCGCTTCACAAGCTCGCGCTCGGTTCTGCACAGCTTGCACGCCTCGCTGAGGCGCAGTCGCACAAAGTGGCGGACCTCGTGTCGCATAAACGCAACTTTGAGAAGCGAGAGCCACGTTCCGACTTTCTCAAGCAGGTAGGAGAGAGGAACGATGTAGATTCAGGTCTTGATACGAAGTAGGAGAGAGGGCACAATAGCTCCACGCCGCCCGCGTCTTTGAAGAGGCGGCATCGCTCGGAAGAAACGAGAATATGCTATTCTCTTTTCGTTCCTCACTCGCCGCCTTAGCTCAGTTGGTAGAGCAACGCTTTTGTAAAGCGAAGGTCCCCGGTTCAAGTCCGGGAGGCGGCTCAAACGAAGTGCAGACACCTCCTGGATTGGGGAGGGGTCGGGAACCGGGAGGTTCCCGTGGAGGAAGGCAGGCGCTGTTGGAAAACCGAGAGGTTTCCAAGCGGTCCGCGGTGGCGGCTCCAAGAGAAGGTAGGTAACGGGAAAGACGCCTCCATGACTGTGGGCCGGGAGCCGCAGGTCTTTTTTGTACTTGCATTAGATAGGGTAGGGGGTATACTATTGGTATTACTTCTTATCGCACGCGTATGGATGACCAATGCAAAGAGATGATTAATCACATAGGGCGTCTTCAAGGACAGCTTGAATCGGTAAAGAAAGAGCTCATGCGGGGTGATTCGGCCGAGTGTGGCAAAGCATCCCGGACGCTACTCTCAAGCCTCCGTTCGTTTGAAGGCTTGAGGACATCGTTCATCACAATGTTTCTCGACGAACGTTTTCTCGCAAAACGCACGCTTTCGGCCGGAGAGAAAATCGAATTAAAGGACCTGTTGGCGCTCATCAAAGGATAACCATATGCAATCAATCACGGTACAAGAACTCGAGCACGAACTCAAAGAACACACGGGTGACGCTTCCGTCGACTTCATCAATGTCTGCACTCCACAGGAATACGCGGAGGCACACATACCGGGCGTCCGTAGCGTGCCCTTGAGCGACCTCGGGCAGCATCTGAACGAATTTAAGGACAAGCGGACCATCTATGTACATTGCCGCTCTGGAGGCAGAAGTCGTATGGCGATTCAGGCACTGCATGACATGGGTATTTCGGCGGAGCTCGTCAACGTCGAGGGCGGTATCCTTGCGTGGACTGAGTCCGGCAAACCGCTTAATCGTACATAAAAGCTCATCACATCCACTATGAACAAGAATCAATCAGCACATAGACCCGACGTGCATACGTTTTTTGATCTCGCGACACATACGGCGAGTCATGTGGTAATTGATCCGTCCACGAAAAAATGCGCGGTTATCGACTCGGTGATGGATTATGAACCCCACGGTGCCAAGATTTCGTTTGACTCAGCGGACGGCATCATTGCTTTCATCCGCGAGCGTGGACTTTCCCTCGAGTGGGTTCTTGAAACGCACGCGCATGCTGACCATCTTTCCGCTGCTCCATATATTCAGCGTGAACTTGGCGGAAAAATCGGTATCGGAAGAGAGATAATCACGGTGCAAAATGTATTCGGCAAGATTTTCAATGAGGGGACGGAGTTTCAACGGGACGGCTCACAATTCGACCGCCTCTTCAATGACGGAGATGTATTCTCTATAGGCACACTGCCGGTGCGCGTCATTCACACACCCGGTCACACTCCCGCCGATGTGACATACGTAGTCGGTGATGCGGCATTTGTCGGGGACACGGTCTTTATGCAGGATTATGGAACAGCGCGGTGTGATTTCCCCGGCGGCTCGCCGGAGGACATGTATCGCTCAATCCAGAAGCTTTTCACGTTGCCCGATGAGACGCGCGTTTTCGTGGGTCACGATTACCTGCCCGCCGGGCGCGAAGAGTACAAATGGGAAACTACCATTGGTGAAGAGAAGAAGCACAATGTGCAGGTGCGAGAGGGGGTGTCGGCCGACGAATTTGCGCAAAAGCGCAATGCGCGGGATGCGACGCTCGGCATGCCGCGGCTCATCATCCCCTCCCTTCAGGTGAATATTCGAGCTGGAAACATGCCCGAAAGCGAGGAAAATGGTACGACATATTTGAAAGTCCCGATTAACAAGTTCGAAAAAGGCGCATAGAAAGATGCGTGTCCTACGAACACGCCGGCATCAGCCGGGGTGTTTCTGTGTTATCGGTCGGTCGACGTTGCTGTCGTTCTCGTAGCCTCTTCGAGAGTAGAAAGCTCAGGGAGAATCTCTGCGATATCATCCATCGTCTTGAAGCCATAGTACGCCTGACCATTTATCACGAGCGCAGGCACCGCACCTCGAACATCGTTGATGTCGATGAGCGTCTGCAGCGCTGCGAGGTCGAGGTTGTAATCAAACGAGTAGATGCGGAGCTGCGGATACCGTTCGTTGAGTCCTGTGAGTACGTATCCCTGCTGCTCGCAGTCCTCGCAATCTCCTTTGTTGGAGTAGAAGTAGAGAATAAACACCGGGTCGATATTGCGGCACTTCTGCGTAACCTCTTGCATGAGCATGAGGTCCTTTATTTGTAGAAGCGAATAGTATCGCTTGAGACGGTCGAGCTCGTTCTCATCGACACCCGGCTGCAGCTCGAGGTACGAGAGCCTGCTTGCGAGTGGGCGTATTTCGCTGGAAAGCACGGAGTTTTCCGTGATGTCACGGCATGCATGTTCGGCAAGAAGCTCGAACTGTGTTTCGAGGGAAAGGATGTCTATCGAAATATTGTCCTGTGTCGCCTGTATATCCGCGATGCGGCGGTTGTTAAAATAGTTGGAGACGTAGAGCGCTGTTGCAAAGATGAGCGCCGTGATGACGAATGCCACTATGTAGCTGCTCCAGCGAGCGGAGCGCGTTTCGACTACCGGGTCTTCCATAGGATTATCGCCACCTTACACCAGTCTTGAATACTGCGCGAACCACTGCGGCGGAGAGCCAGAGCGGAGCGAGGAAGCTGTAGAAGAGGAGGAAAAGCGGTGTAGCGGCCGGAGGCTTGCGTGAGCCTGTCCCGATGAACGAGCCAGCGGAGATAAGGATAAGAATGAGTCCCACACTGACAAACACGAGAAATATCATCGCGCTCGTATTTACATAGAAAAGTTCAAACGACCCCGGAGACACGTACAGGCCTGAGAAGTACATGCGGGCAAATTCATCGCGGAGCATGGATACACCCTCAGCAAGGATACGGAGAAAGAAATAGATTCCCGCTCCGATCGAAAGAATCGCAGACGGCAGCACGATGAGGCCGAGGTTTCCGTACTTTTTATTGCCCAGCATAAAGCGATAATCGACCGCATTGCGCAGCCAGCCGTACGTCCAGCGGACTCGTTGCCGGAAGAGTGCGGGAAGTGTGCGCGGGGTCGCGGTGTGTACTACAGCCTTGGGCGCGTTTGCGATGAGGTGGCCGGCGACCTGCATGCGAAGCGCCATTTCCATGTCCTCAGTGGAGTGCGCATACCGCCAGCCGCCAAGCTCACGGATGACTGAGGCTCGGAAGAAGGAAAATGGACCCGGCGTGATAAACGCTGAGCCAAGTGCGGCGAGGATGAAACGGTTGAAAATCGAGAGGCGGTATTCCACGTGTTGCATGTGCTGCAGAATAGTCTGTGGGTCACGTACGTGAATGCCCGGCGTGACCGCAGCAATCTTCTCGTTGTCGAAGACGGGTACGATTCGCAAAAGTGCTTCTTTCGCTACCACGGAGTCGGCATCAAGACAGCCAATGAGCTCGGCGTGAGTCCGCTCAATCGCATGATTCATCGCGGTGTGTTTGCCGCCGTTGGCTTTGCTGAAGACGCGGACGCGGGGGTCAACTTCAAACGTGCGGAGCACTTCGAGCGTGTTATCCACCGAGCCGTCGTCGACTGCGATGATTTCGAGTCGGTCAGCGGGGTAGTCGAGCGCAAGAAGCGAGCGCATCGTACTCTCCACCGTGCGGCCTTCGTTGTAGCAGGGAACCACGATGGCGACAGAGGGGAAGTGAGTAGGTACTCGAACTGTAGCGGGGAGCGTCTTCTGAAAGCGGCGGCGCACAAATGCAAGCAGCAAGAACACCTCGAAGTAGAGGGACGTAAAAAGAAGCACGTATGTAGCCAAAGCTGCGGCGTTCATAAATTGTGGGTGCATTATAGCAAAAAGGGGCTCTCGGCGGCAGTGTTCGCGCTTTGACGAGAATGCCGCACTCGCTGTGGGCGGTAGATACGGTATATACTGTCTCGCATGCCGGAAACGGGACACATGCATCCTATTTCGTACCTGATTCGCGAGGCGAATCGTATTTTTCAGGACATGGGCTTTACGTTTGCCTCGGGGCCACTCCTCGAGAGTGAGTGGTACAACTTCGACGCGCTCAACGTGCCAAAAGATCATCCTGCACGCGACATGCAGGATACATTTTTCATAAAAGATGAGCCCGGATACGTGCTCCGTACGCACACTTCGCCCGTGCAGGTGCGCTACATGGAGGCGCAGATGAAAAAAGGAATCGAGCCGCCTTATCGGGTGATTGTGCCGGGCAAAGTCTTCCGCAACGAAGCGACCGACATGACGCACGAGGCGGAATTCTTTCAGATAGAAGGTCTCGCAGTCGGCGAAGATGTCACGCTTGCACACCTCAAAGGTACGCTCGAGAATTTTTTCAAAGAACTCTTCGCTGGTGCGAACGTGGAAATCCGATTTCGACCGAGCTTTTTTCCCTTTACCGAGCCGAGCGTCGAGGTCGACATGCGTCTTGTCGGCGATGCAGCGCCGGAGAAGCTCCGCGACCGATGGATAGAGATGATGGGCGCCGGTATGGTCCATCAGAGCGTGCTGCGCAATGCGGGGCTCGACCCGGAGAAGTACCGCGGCTTCGCGTTCGGCATGGGGCTCGATCGTCTCGCGATGCTTCGATGGGGAATCGACGATGTACGCCACATGCATTCGGCGGACCTGCGGTTTGTCAACCAATTCTAGCCACCATGATTGAAAAATTCCCCACAAAACCAACGAAGGAAGCGCTCAATTACGTTGGCACCGCGCCGCTCCCGACTCTTCGCGAGAGCGAGATAGATTTGCAGAATCTTCCCGCGCCGATTGCGAGCGCAATACATTGGCTCAATACCTCACAAGGTCCGTTTGATTTTATCGAGACGACTGCAGATACGACAAACGTGTTGCTCGAAAATCCGGATGCGTCGGTGTTTCTTGCTGTCCGTGTCGTGCACGAAGACAACTCAATCGATGGCCTTGCTGCGGACACAGATTCCCGGGTCGCGCGCTTTTACTCCAACCAACTTCCGAACGAGTCATTGATGGAAGTTGCGCTGCTTTCAGGGGGCCGTGAGTCCGCCGACGTGCTTCTTCCGCGACTCGAAGCAATCAAGGAATTCTCCCTGAATCGCAGCTTCCTTTCGGTATATTCGCAACCGAATCCTTCGGGTGAGGCACTCCGTGTGTGGAGCGAGCTGGAGTCTGTGGGGAAAGCGAAGCAACGATTAATGCCCAATGGTGAGAATAGATTTATCTTGCTATGAAGATATCCCGCAATTGGCTCCAGACATATTTTGATTCACCACTTCCAGAGAGTGCCGAGCTCTCAGAAGCTCTCACTTTTCATGCATTTGAAATAGAGAGCATTGAGAACGATGTGCTTGATGTAAAGGTGACTGCTAATCGTGGTCATGACTGCCTTTCCCATCGCGGCATCGCGAAAGAGCTTTCGGCCATACTCGAAAAACCGCTTCGCTCCGATCCTCTACGTCAGCAGCCCGATCTTTCTCAGCGCACTGACAAGGTAGAGGTACGAATCGAAGAGCCGAGCCTCTGCAAGCGCTATATCGCGGGCTACATTCGCGGCGTGCAGGTAGGCCCGTCGCCTGAGTGGCTTAAAAAAGCGCTTGAGTCGGTGGGACAGCGTAGTATCAACAACGTAGTCGATGCGACCAACTACGTGATGTTTAACTTGGGACAGCCCTTGCATGCATTTGATGCAGGGCAGCTCATAGAGAAGGATGGCGTGTATTCGATTAAGGTCCGTAAAGCGAGGAGCGAAGAGCGCATGGTCGCGCTTGATGAAAAAGAGTACACACTCTCTGATTCCATGCTCGTCATTGCCGATGCGCGGGCAGACTCTGCGATAGGCATCGCCGGTGTGAAAGGTGGCGCGCCTGCGAGCATCACACAAGAGACATCGGATATCATCATCGAGTCCGCGAATTTCGAGGGAGTCTCTGTCCGCAAAACTGCTGCAGCACTCAAGCTTCGCACCGACGCATCGTCGCGCTTTGAGCAGGTCATCTCACCGGAAATCGCTGCGTACGGTATGCATGCAGTTGCAGATCTCATACTCGAACTTGCAGGTGGGGAACTCGTCGGCTTCGTCGACGAGTATCCGGTGACTCAAGAGAAGATGACCGCTAGCGTTTCTGTGTCACATATCAACAGGGTGCTCGGCACTTCGTTTAGCGCGCCCGAGATAGTGCGCATTTTCGAGCGCCTAGATCTTGCTCACGCGCAAACAGGAGATACATTCGAAGTGCATGCACCCTTCGAACGCTTCGACCTCACCATTCCGGAGGATTTGGTGGAAGAGGTCGCGCGTATCGCAGGGTATGAGCACGTGCCCACTGTCGAGCTGCCACCGCTCTCGACTCCGGTAGAAGTCAACGCGGGATTTGCACGGTCCGAACGCATCCGGGCGTTCCTCTGCAGCCTTGGCTTCAGTGAAGTGTTCACATCGGTATTTACCACGAAAGGTGACCGTGTGGTGCTCAACAAAGTCGATGGCGTGAAGCCGCATTTGCGCAGGAGCATAGCTGAGTCGCTCCAGGAAGCCCTTGAGCGCAACATGCGCAACAAAGATCTGCTCGGTCTCGCGCAGGTGAAAATCTTTGAGATAGGTACGGTATGGAAGGGTGGCATAGAAGAAATGGAGGTAGAAATTGCGGTGGAAAATGTAAAAGGACAAAAGAAAACAGAAGAATACAAGAAGCTCCTTGAAGAGCATCTCGCTGAGTATGGGGCGGGAGAATCGTACGAAGACCTGCCGTTTACGGGAGCGCTGCGATACGAACCATTCTCAAAATACCCATTCATAGTGCGCGATATCGCACTCTGGGTTCCGGACGGGACACAGGCAGATGAAGTGCTCGATGTCATTCGCGATGCGTCCGGCGCGCTTCTGGTGCGCAGTGCACTTTTTGATGAGTTCACAAAAGAGGGCCGTACCTCGTATGCATTCCGGCTTGTCTTCCAATCGTTTGATAGGACGCTCACCGACCAAGATGCGAATGAGCGTATGGAAAGTGTGAATACTGCAGTGACAGCAAAAGGTTGGCAGGTGCGCTAAATACTCACCTGTAGAGGGGAATTTCGACTAGGCAAGAGTGTCTTTTTTTGCTATACTCTAGGCATCAAACTATGGCTGTAAGTAAGGGAAAATCCGCCGATTCCACCGCCCCAAAAAAGGGCGGAAGTTCGTATGGGGCGGCCGACATTACGGTCCTTGAGGGGCTCGAGGCAGTACGCCGCAGGCCGGGTATGTACATCGGCACGACCGGTGTTTCCGGTCTGCACCACCTCGTGTGGGAAATCTTCGACAACTCGCGCGACGAGGCGATGGGCGACTACGCCGATGACATCGAGATAGCGCTCCTTCCGGGCAATCGCGTGCGTGTCGCCGACAACGGTCGCGGCATCCCTGTCGACATTCACCCGAAGACAAAGGTCTCAGCCCTTGAGACGATTATGACCACTCTGCACGCCGGCGGTAAGTTCGGCGGTGAGGGGTATAAAGTATCCGGCGGTCTTCATGGTGTCGGTGCATCGGTCGTGAACGCACTCTCTACGAAAGTGCGCGCGATTGTGCATCGCGATGGAGGTGAGCATGTACAAGAATATAAGGACGGCGGTAAGGCCGTCAGCAAGGTCAAGAAGCTCGGCGCCTCGAAGCTCCACGGCACCATCATCACATTCCAACCAGACCCTACGATTTTCCCCGACACCGCCTTCAACTGGGACACTATCGTGTCGCACATGCGTCAGCAGGCATACCTCGTGAAAGGGATGCGCATTTCGATACTCGATTTGCGCAACGTCGAGAAAGTGCGTGATGAAGACGTGTTCTATATTCGCGAGCTCGGTCTCGACGCTCCGTCGGTAACCTTTTATTTCGAAGGAGGTTTGCGCAGCCTAGTCTCTTTCCAAAACCATCACCTCGACCCGATTCACAAAACTGTTTTCTACATCGAGAAAGAACAAGACGACGTGCACGTGGAGGTCGCGCTTCAATATGTCGACGACATCACCTCGCGCATCTCGGCATTTGCCAACAACATCTATACGGCAGAAGGCGGTACGCACGTGACCGGCTTCAAGACCGCGCTCACGCGCTCTATCAACACAAAGAGCGGTGCTGCGGAGAGCTTTACCGGCGACGATGTGCTCGAAGGTCTCACAGCGGTGGTCTCGGTCAAGCTCCGCGAGATTCAATTTGAAGGTCAGACAAAAGGAAAGCTCGGCTCGGTAGAGGCGCGCGGCGCTACGGAGGCTATCTTTGGTGAGGCGTTCAATACGTTCCTTGAAGAAAATCCTGATGAAGCGCGTGCAATCATCGGCAAAATCACTCTTGCAATGAAGGCGCGTAAAGCCGCCAAAGCCGCCAAAGACTCGATACTTCGCAAAGGAGCGCTCGATGGCATGACGCTGCCGGGCAAGCTGGCCGACTGTCAGACGAAATCTGCAGAGGAAGCTGAGCTCTTCATTGTGGAGGGAGATTCGGCAGGAGGCACCGCGAAAATGGGTCGCGATCGCCGCATACAGGCCATCCTTCCGCTCCGCGGCAAAATTCTCAACATCGAGCGAGCTCGTCTCGATAAGATGCTTGCAAGCGAGCAGATAAAAAACCTCGTGGTCGCACTCGGCACTGCGATAGGTGATATTTTCAATATCGAAAAACTTCGCTACCACAAAATAATCATCGCAACCGATGCCGACGTGGACGGCGCACACATTCGCACACTCTTGCTCACGCTCATGTTCCGCCACTTCCGGCCGATTATCGACGGTGGTTTCCTCTACATCGCACAGCCGCCACTTTTCAAGGTGAAGAAAGGCAAAGAGGTATTCTACGCATACTCCGACGAGCAGCGCGTTGCGCTCGTCGGCAAGGATTTGCCGCTCGAAGTTGAGGGTGGTGATGAGTCCGGAGAAGCGGAGCAAGAAGAAGCGGTAGAAGAGGCGGAGGACAAGAAGGCGAAGAAGGCCGCCAAGATTTCCGTCCAGCGCTATAAAGGTCTGGGAGAAATGAACTCTGAGGAGCTGTGGGAGACAACCATGGACCCGGAACGCCGCATACTCAAGCAGGTCGCCATCGAAGACGCGCAGGAAGCCGATATGATATTCGACATGCTCATGGGCACCGACGTCCCTGCCCGCAAATCGTTCATCCAATCACACGCGAAAGAGGCAACACTCGACATCTGATTTAGTAGCGCGATAAGGCGTTCTTGACAGAGCAAGGTGCTGTGGCATCTTGAAAGAAGTGGGTGATTCAGCCCATGGAAAAGGAAGGAGATCCCCATGCGGGAAATCGAGATTCGTAGCCCCCAGAAGGGTAGTTTGCACCAGTTCGATGCTGCTGGCGCGAAGACCGTACATGCGGTGACTGATGCCGTAGGGCGTGCGGTCAAGTTCGTCGTCAAGGCAGGACTCGTGATGATTGGAATCGGATTCGTCGGTGGAGCATTGGCGGTCCTGGCCTACAGGACAGAACACCCCTCCGCAAATGGGCGGCATACGGTCGCTAGTCAGGTCGAGGTTGTCGAACCGAATCTGAAGGCGACGCAAGCTTCGGCACAGTCGCGACGTTTCGTTCTGGACTGGCTTGAAGAACGTACCGGTGCCCGGATTGGTCGGTCCGAGGATATTGTCGCACGCAGACTGTGAAGCGACTCGCTTTTCGTCATGACTTGAAAGGCGACCCAAGTGGCCGCCTTTTTATTTTTTTTACCGCGCGTGAAGTTAGTACAGCGGGTACTGGTACGGAGCGTTGTAGTAGTACGGGTAGCTCCCACTGATGTACTGAGAGTCGGTGTTGTTGACCTCGTTGCTCTCGGCTGTGGTATTCGATGGGTCGATGATTACATACACCTGACCGGGGATTGCTTGCGTGAATCGCAGCGTATTGACGATGTAAGAGCCGGGCGCGAGTGAAGACTGCAGCGGCGACATATACGTGTACGGCTGCGCGGTCGGAATCTGTGCGGTGAAATAGTAGCTCCCACTGTTGCCGGTGCCGATATTCGAGATGTTAAACGTCACCGTGCCGTTGCCGTATTGGTCTATCGATACCGATGTGATGGTGGCAGCGAGATCGCCGAGTCCATACGCGGCAGGCTTCGAAGGCGTGGGTGTAGGCGTCGAGGGGGTTGTCGGCTTCGTGGGTTCGGTGACCACGGGAGTCGTCGGCTTGCTCGGTGCCGGAGTGCCGGAAGATGCGAGGACCGTCATCGTGACCGTGCCTTCAGCCGGAGTGGAAGATGTGGCGCTCGGGATGAAGAGTACAGAGAGGGGAGTCTTTATCGAAGTAGTCCCGGTGAGCATCGGAAGAATTGTCGCGCTCGTCGTTGCGGTGCCCAGCGTGTATGCCGCACCGCAAGGGATGGTCGTAAATGTTTGCGTAGCGGAATGCGTCGAGAAGCGGAGCCCCTCGGTGCACGGATAGATGAATGCATAGGAGCCTGCCTCGCTTGTGCGATGTTTCCACGAAATTCGTGTGCTCTGACCGGACTGTACAGAAGATGGTGCGGTGATTGAAATCGACGTGTCGCCCTTTCCATCGAAGAGAGATGAGAAAAAGCCGCCCGAAATCGAGAGGAGATGTATAAGACCCCAAATAATTATCACCACAAGGATAATTGAGCCTATGATGGCGAGGATATTCGCAAGCATCATCGTGCCGGCGCCCTTTTGGTTTGTATCTGACATGGCCGGCATCTTTACATGAATATCTGTATTTGTCAAGTGCTCCGGAAAGGGCCTATTGACAAATAGGCACATAAGATGTATGATCCACACATGAATCCGACTCACGGCACAACAAAGCCACAAAAGACCGCTCCCAAGAGCGTCTTTCTTGCTGCGACACTGGTGGTCTTCTTTCTTTCGCTTTCGGCGGCTGATTCTGTCGGCCTTGTTCCCGATTACATCGATGGGACGAATACACAGTATGAGACCGTCTCGGAGACACTCTCCGAAGAGACGGTAGCGCTCTCGAGCCTGCCTGAGCTTGGGCCGAGCGCTCCGGCAGTCGAAGAGATTGCCATAAAGCCGGAGCGACTCATCATCTCCGCCATTGACCTCGACCTCTCCATACAGAATCCGAACACGCGTGACATCGGCGAGCTTGATGCGCTCCTCAAAAACGGTCCTGCGAGGTATGTCGACTCCGCGATGATTGGCGAGAACGGCGGCAACATGATTATCTTCGCGCACTCGTCGAATCTTCCTGTAGTGCGCAATCAGATGTACAAAGCGTTCAACAAAGTGCCGACATTGGTCGCCGGAGACACTATCACCATCCAGGCGGGTGGAAAAAGCTACCTCTACATGGTCACGTCGGTCAAAAAGGCAGACGCATCGGACACTCGAATCGATATGTCACGCACGCTTGGTACACGCCTTACGCTCGTGACGTGCGACACGCTTACTTCGAAAGATGCACGCTTTGTGCTGGAGGCTTCGTTTGTTGGCTCGTACGAAATATAAATCTTATGAACACCATGAAAACACTCATTATCCCTGTCGTATTCGCTACTGTCCTTCTTGGTGCGAGCACAGCATCTGCCGCATCAATCTGTGGTTGCGATGAAATAGTAGTCTCGCGAAGCACGATAGTCGCGCAGCCGGCCACCATTGCGGGCCCTGTCACCGTAGGACGACCGGCCACCGTCGGCCACCCTGTGACTGTCGGCCGCGCAGTCAGCGTCGGTCGCCCGGTGAGCGTTGGCTATCCCGTCATAATCGGCCGACCAATCAGTCTTGGATATCCTGTCGAAATCGGCTACGCCGTAGATATCGCGCACGCCGTCGAAATCGCGCACGCGGTAGACATCGCGCACGCCGTCGATGTCGGTAGGGTAGTCGACATCGCTCATGCCGTCACGATTGGTTCCGCTGCGAGCATTGGCTCGGTCGTCTCGATAGGTCATGCCGTCGAAATCGCACACGCGGTGGAAGTGGCCCGCCCTGTAGAGATTGCGCACGCCATAGATATTCATCGCCAGACAAAGAAGGACAATTCTGTCGAATCCAATCTCGAGCAGATGCGCCGCATCCTCGCGAACTAACACGCTCTTGACACTCGTATTGTACGTGGCATTGTGGCTACGGCATGTGCGGCGCAGAGTCGCAGAAAGGAGTTTGTGATGCCCATCCACCACACGAAAATGCCCGCGAGTATTTGGGTCGTCTTCTACATCGGCGTACTCGCAAGCATCGTATACTCGACGGCAATCTTCTTCCTCACGATATTCCCGTACTGGTTCGGCGCATCGATCCGTGCTCACATCACGGAGTGGTGGGGAATTGCGGGCGGAGTGTTTATCTGTCTGCAGATTATCCCGGTAGTCTCGAGGCCTGTGCACAAGGATGCGTGGGAGATTGCGGATCACCTGACATCGTGGATTTCCATCGTAATCTTGCTCGGCGCTTTTCCCGCAATCTGGTTCACGCGGGGCATCATGCCCGACCGCTGGACCTGGCAAGTATACGGAACAGCGCTTGCGCTCAGCGTCGCGGACGTGCTGCTCACGTTTGTCTCGCTGAAGATTTCGCGCTTTGCGCAGCGAATCACCCCGGCGTAAATCGCCGAGAGAAGATGAGCGGGGCTTCACGGCCCCGCTCTTGACATTTGTTGGCATTCATGCCACTATGTCACGCAGCGGTGCGGTCTTTCCGTGCCTTCCGAAATCGACAATGGAGTGGAGCACATGCGCGCAATCAGTCTCGTCGCGACAATCGTTTACGGTCTCGTCACATGTATTCTTACAGTCCTCCCTGGTGCGTTTGCCCCGGGATGGCTGAGCTGGATAGCTGAGTGGTGGGGAGTGGTGACTGCGTCATATCTCTTCCTCACGGCTCTGCCGGTCGCTTGGATCCTGCTTTTCCGGCCGAACACGAAGGAGTCGTGGGAATGGCCGCTTGAGAGTGCAGATACGGCGAGCTCCTATGCTCTTGTTGGTGTCATCCTCATCGCGGTGCCAATCATTAATTACCTGATCCCAGGCGATATGATTTACTGGCAATCCAAAATCTGGATCATGTCCGCATTTGCGTCCGGCGGCGATCTCATGATTGCCATCATCGAGAATCAGTGCCAGAAGAACGCGCCCGATGCCCATCATCATGCAGGTGCAGCCGGGGGACATCCTCCCGGCGGAGGTGCCGGGCATCCCTAAAAGGGAAGAAGACTCTACCAGGGCGCAGCAGGATTCAATCCTCTGCGCCCTTGACTTTTGTATACTATTTGCTATAATAAGAGCCGAATAAAACTATCGGTTTTTCGCTCAAGCTGTGAAAGGAATATGCCATGTCAGGTGGCGGTCATGATGCTCACGGTTCCAGTGGTATCGGGAATTTTGCGTGGAACACGCTGCTGCTCTGCGGAGCAGTGGTTGCGATTGTCTTCGTCGGGAAGTTCGTCTATGCGGAAATCAAAGGGATTCCGCTTACGTTCTCGAGCTTCCAGGGTGTCAGCAATGGCGGGCAAAATCAGGCCGTCCCGCAGACGCAGTCGCAGGCTCCTGCTCCCATCACTGCATCTCCGGACCAGTGCCCGAGGGTGAATGACGCCAAGCGGGTGCGCAATACCATGTGTCGTAAGGACGACATTCAGCTCAGTTGGCGCGGCAAGAGCAATTACTGTTTGAGTCCTCAACCAAAGCCGCAATCGTATCCGTGTCACAACACAAGCACGAACATGCTGGCCTGGTACACGCCCTAAGGCGGGACTGCAATGATCTTTTGAAGCGGCCGACTTTTCGGTCGGCCGCTTCACAACCTCTTCTCGTTCTTTCGCACACCATTCTGGACGTGCCTACATGTCCGGATAGTTTTCGAAAGAAACTGTCTGCCTAGAGCAGATACCTGTTCATCAAGCGCCCTAAGGGGCAATGGAGGATCGATAGCATGAAGAACCTTGCTTTGATTGCTGGCGCTGCGCTCGCTGCGCTCGTTTCGTTCGCATCGGATGCATCAGCGCAGCGGCGCTGCGGCGACTTCATCCAGAACGGCACCATCTACGTCGCTTCGCGCGCACGCGATTGCAATCGCGGTACTGCATGGCATCGTGACCAATCCGGTCGCCGTGTCTGGGGTTCCGAGAGTCACGGCCGTGTCTACTACCATGGTCGTGCGCGGTCGGTCGCGCACCAGCATCGCGGAGAGCGCTATGCGGCGTATTCGGCTGCTGCGTCCGCATCTCGCTCAGCGGTCATCATGGGAGCTCCCGCAGCTCCTGTGCATGCAGCGGCAAGTTCGTGCCCGCGTGTTCACGCAGCTCCTGTCCGGAACACTGCGTGCCGCCCGAACGATCGTCAGTATTCCTGGGGCGGGCAGAGCAACTGGTGTCTGGCGGATCAGCCATCGCCGAATTCGTATATCTGTCTCAACCAGAATACGAAGAGGTTGGCCTGGTACACGCCCTGACCTTGACGACGGGGTCCTCTTGCGCAATCTTTCGGGAGCGGCTCACTACGCCGCTCCCGGAAATACTTTTGTGATTTCCCGATACGCTCTGAGATGTTCGGAGAGTGCCGGGTTATCGCAGTAACCACTGTGCGCACAATGCACATTGAAAATCCTGCTGCGACAGGACTACATAGAGAGGTGACACCTTGAAGAAGCATATTTTGCTCGCGGCTATTGCCGCGCTTGCAGTGGCCGTTGCCGTCCCGATGGGGGCGTCGTCGGCCGAAGCCAATGGCTATCCGTGCCAGGTGAAGAAGGCGAAGAAGAAGGTGTGCGTAGCCCCGCGTGCCGCTCCCGCGGCTCCCGTGGTCAAGTACATCGTCGCGCCTCCGCAGGTGCCGACCATGGCCGTCCCCGGACCGGGGCCGGCGCCAATGGTCTTCGTCTACGGCGACCCGTTTGCCATGCAGATGGCGAATGATGGGTGCCCGATGGTGAACGATGCGCTGCTCCTGGAAAATCTCCCGGACGGCCAGACTCGCTATCGCTGGAGGGGGACCGACTGGGCCTACCTGCCGCCGAAGCCGGAGGCGCAATCGCGCATCTGCACTCGCAACGGCCGCCTCTCCTGGTGGAGCCCGCCCAAGCCGCGCGTGCTCACGCCCGGCGTGCCGGTCGACCAGCAGACGCCGGCCCCGGCTCCGCAGTCGGCTCCGGGCTCGCAGCAGGGTGCTGCTCCGCGCACCGGTGAGTCGGTGTTCTACTCGATGAATCGCTAGGAGGCGAGCATCGGCATTACGGGGACGGTCGTATACCGACCGTCCCTGAATTCTTTCTCGTTTTTTGTGGCATCTCAATGTTTGAGACCCCACAAAAGACAAGGAATCCGTGAGTCAAAGGGGTAATGCGAAGCACTTGACAAAGCCCCTAGACCTGCTATAATGCATCGAGCTTACAGTAGGGGAAACCTCCCATGCTGGGCACCAGATCTATCGAGGAGATGATCATGACCAAGTTCGTTGCCATCCTTTCCGTTGCTGCCCTCTCGCTCGCTTTCGCTACCTCGGCCAACGCCCAGGCGGCCGCGCCGCAGTCCAAGCTGGACTGCACGCAGGTCACCGACGCGGTTCCCGCCGACGGTGGGTACAAGCGTGTCGGTGTCCGTGCGCCCAAGGCCAATGTGAATGGCCAGCGCGTGACTTCGATGGCTGTCCTCGTTTCCATGCCGGTCGCGCAGGCGCGCACCGACGCCGGTCTCGAGGAGCCGAAGATCAGCAAGCTGTTCGACTGCAAGGGCCGGACCGGGATCTATGCCAAGGTCGAGCAGCAGCCCGACTTCGATGCGACCGAGATCGTCCTTCCTGAGAACATCGCGAAGGGCACCAAGATCGAAGTCTGCTCAAGTTCGGTCGGCTGTGCCTCCGGCGTCTTCGAAGATTTCACCAAGTGGGTCACGCTGACCCCGGGTGGAGCTCCGAGCACCGCGGCAAAGATTGCGGGCAAGTACAACTGACCGGTCCAGTCTGACCGACGAAGGGGACGTTCGAAGCAGCTTTGCTGCAGAGAACGTCCCCCTTGACTTTTTCAATACTAAAGCGTACAGTGCGTTTGTCAGTAGGGTATTGACAAATAGCAATGACTTGTTATAATAAGCGTTGTTAAGCTCGGGTTACAGGCTTTATTAGGGACTATTTATTCAATGGTATGAACAAAAACATGACGAATCTAAGTAAGTTTTCTGGTGCGTTCATCGGTGCTATCGCGCTGGTGAGTGTGTCTGCTGCACCTGCAGTGGTTTCCGCTCAGGAAGTCTTCGACGGCTACTTTGGTGGCGGAGAGGTTTTCGACGGCTACTTTGGTGGCGGCGAAGTCTCCGATGGTTACTTTGGTGGCGGCGAAATCTCCGACGGCTACTTTGGTGGCGGAGAGGTTTTCGACGGCTACTTTGGTTCCGGCGAAGTCTCCGATGGCTACTTCGGTAACGGTGAGATATACGACGGCTACTTTGGTTCCGGCGAAATATCCGATGGCTACTTCGGTAACGGTGAGATATACGACGGCTACTTTGGTTCCGGCGAAATATCCGATGGATACTTCGGTTCTGGAACGATTCAGGATGGCTACTTCGGCTCTGGAACGATTCAAGATGGCTACTTCGGTGGCGGCACTGTCCAGGATGGCTATCTTGGTGCAGGTACTGTCCAGGATGGCTATCTCGGTACTCCGACATACAGCGCATCGTGCGGCTGCTACGAGACTTCGTACGGCGCCAGCTCCGGCGGTAGCTTCGGCGGCGGATTCGGTGGCGGCTTCAAGATGCCTTCCTTCGGTGGCATGTCAATCGTTCCTCCGAGCTACCCTACACCTCCTCGTCCTACCCCGACCCCGCACTACCCTCAGCCGACGCCTCCGCGTCCTACCCCGACGACTCCGTCGACTCCAATCAACATCAACAACGTGAACACGAATACGAACACCAACACGAACGTGAACACGAATGTGACGACCGTCACACCAGTTACTCCGGGCCCAATCGTGCAGTATGTCTACCCGTACTCTCAGCAGTACCCGACGTACTACCCGACTCAGGCACCGTACTGCGTCATCACGGCAAGCAATCAGTACAATTACGGCAACGGCATGATATCGCTCACGTGGAGCTCAAGTGGAGCCACGAGCGCATACATCACACCGGGCCTTGGCCAGGTTGCTCCCAACGGTTCGACGACGCTCTATGGGTACAACAACACCGTGTACACCATGACAGTCTCCGGTCCTAACGGTTCGTACACCTGCCACACGCAGTCGTACGTGAACCCGATAACGCCAGTGAGCCCGTACGTATCGCTTACACAGATACCGTACACAGGTCTCGCACTTGGTCCTATCGGCAACGCTCTGTACTGGATGGGTCTCATCTCAGTCGCGGTAGCCGGTGCATACCTCTTGGTCTACTACAAGGGTGGCATGCTTGCGCTCGCAGGCCAGACGCTCTCGGCCTCTATGGCACGACGCTCGCAGGAAGAGGAAGCTACCCCAGTGGAAGCTCCTCATCAGGAAAAGGTTGCGGCTCTTGCTCACCTTCCTGTACAGGAAACGACGACTCGTGACGCGATGAAGATTGTCCGCTCGGAAGACGGCACTCCTCGCCTCGTCATCTCTCGCGCCTAACTGCCGCCGCCCCAGCTCCAGCCCTCTTTCGTGGAAACGAAAGACGGGTAACAAAGTGAACACAAAACCGCCCCGAGAGGGGCGGTTTTGTGTTGCGATAAAGAAGTTTACGAGCGAGAAGAAATCTGGTGCTTGAATTTTGCGACGAGGTCGGGGATAGCGAGCACTTCTTTGCTGCCATCGCGACCTTCGAGAGTCGCAGTCGCCGCCTCGACTTCTTTGTCGCCGAGCACGAGCGTATAAGGGACTTTCTCGAGCTTACTCTGTCGTATGCGCTTGCCGAGGCTATCATCGGCATCGATTTCCGCGCGAATCCCCGCTTCACGGAGCTGCGTGAGAACTTCCGAAGCGTATGCAGCGTGCTTCTCAGAGACGGGAAGTATCTTGGCTTGCACCGGCGCGAGCCAGAGAGGGAAGGCACCGCCGTAGTGCTCGATGAGAAATGCGACGATGCGTTCTATGGCGCCGATAGAGGAACGATGCACGACGAATGCGCGCTTCTGCGTACCGTCTGCGGCAGTGTACGTGAGGTCAAATCGGCTCGGCATACAGAA
>Ga0172379_10001514_pt1 | contig 45805 bp, 46 predicted proteins | sample GrowelOW334metaG_FD_119756 | JGI IMG/M metagenome (GOLD analysis project Ga0172379, IMG submission 119756) | Groundwater microbial communities from an aquifer near a municipal landfill in Southern Ontario, Canada - Groundwater well OW334 metaG | ecosystem: Environmental > Aquatic > Deep...
AACGGATTTAACCCCTACACCAGCAATTCCGCTTGCCTCTTCCAGTCTCTAGTTTGTCCATATCTCCCGCAGGCCCAAGGTTAAGCCTTGGGATTTAACAGGAGATGTTACAAACCACCTACGAACCCTTTACGCCCAATAAATCCGGATAATGCTCGGGGCCTTCGTATTACCGCTGCTGCTGGCACGAAGTTAGCAGCCCCTTATTCATATAGTACCGTCATTTGTTCTTCCTATATAAAAGTACTTTACACCCCAAAGGGCGTCATCATACACGCGGCGTCGCTCCTTCAGCCTTTCGGCCATTGAGGAATATTCTTGACTGCAGCCTCCCGTAGGAGTCTGGGCAGTGTCTCAGTCCCAGTGAGCCGGGCCATGCTCTCACACCCGGTAATCGTCGTAGCCTTGGTGAGCCATTACCTCACCAACTAGCTGATGATACATAGGTCCCTCCTGAAGCGATAAATCTTTAAGTAGATAGCTTATGCTAACCACTACTATTGGGTATTATTCCCGCTTTCGCGAGGTTATCCCCATCTTCAGGGTAGGTTACCAATGCGTTACTCTCCCGTTTGCCATGGCACACCTTTTAAACTTCGTGATCAATCGAGTCTTTTATTCTAAGCTTTAATTGTGCTAAAGCGCGACCGTTTAACTTTAAACTAGCTTCACGCTTTCTTGCATCTTTTTCACTTTGATAAGCTTCATAATAAACTAATAACCACGGTCGCCAACGTGAAGTGTAGGGAGACTTGCCAGCATTATGCTCAGCAAATCTTCTTTGCAAATCACCAGTAAAACCGTAATAAAGTTTACCACTCTTTTGACTCTTTATAAGATAGCAATAATACATATTACCATCATTTTATCACAAAAACTAAAAGGTGTGCCATTCAACTTGCATGCCTTAGACACGCCGCCAGCATTCATCCTGAGCCAGGATCAAACTCTAATAAATTTTTTTACTTGGTTTTAACCAAGGGTTTTTGAACTGGTCCTTGTCCAGTTGATTTAGTCCGCTCAAAGGAGGTCAGACTAAATCTGGTTTTATTGTTGCAATTGATTGTACAATATATTTGAGAATTAGCGCCTGTTAGCGCTGAAACTTTTTGTTAAAGTCCACTTTCTTCCTTAAACGAAAAAAACTCGTGAACGGAAAGAAAAAACTAAAGACACAAAATGTTTTATATCCTTAGTTTTTTCCTCGTCCCCCTAAATTTTATAATGAAACTTGCTGAAGTTTTTACATTTAAAATTAAGTATTATAATTTTAGACAAAATTTAACAAAGTGTCAATAGACTGGCGTTTTTCTTAATAATACTGGAAATTTGGCTAATATAAAGACTAATTTAAAATAAAAACCAAGCCTTACTACTATGGTTGGGATACAACAAACTGGCCCGTCGCAGTAAAGGTGTGAACCTCATCACCCCCAACAATAGACGTGATTCCTCCAGTAGTTGAAACTAGTCCAACTGCATGACGAATAATAACAATACCTGAGCCACCAGTTCCACCTACAGTATTAAGAGATCCTCCACCCCCAGAACCAGTATTACTGGTCGCTGGCAAGCCGTTGGGGCTAAGTGTGTTTCCACCCATTCCTCCGCCAGCCGCTCCAATACCTCCAGGACCAGCACTGCCAGCACCTCCTCCGCCTCCAGCATAAGAAACGACTCCACCTGATATACTATTATCAGTACCAGCACCTCCGTTTCCACCTACTCCATTTCCAGCATCATCTCCAATAGCGCTAGAACCACCGCCACCACCGCCACCGAGCCTAGGTGGGTAAAGATTTCCGCCAAGTCCACCTACAAAAATATTACCGGACGTTCCTCCGTTCCTAATAAGACCTTGGGAACCACCACCAGAGGTAATAGTGTGGAAAGAAGAACTATTGCCATTAGTAGCAGCCGCAACTGTTGGACCAACTGTCACAGTATATGTGCCATAAGGAACGGCTAAAGAAGCATTATAAGAAACTTTACCACCACCGCCTCCACCACCATAAGTACCGCTCATAGAACCACCGCCTCCACCACCAACCACTAAGACTGCCATTAAACAATCTCCGCACGACAGACTTCTACCACAACCATCAGAGGGCGTACCACAAGTAAGCCCAAGACTTACACAGGTTGCCGGGACACAAACTACTGTGCAAACTCCGTTAACACAGGTAAATCCTCCACCGCAAGTTCCGCAAGAACCACCGCAACCATCATTCCCACAATTTCTGCCACCAGCACAAACAGTATTACACATCGCCACATCCATACCAGTTGGCTTAGCATAATGAATTCCGCCAGCAATCTGATCCGTTCCTTTGCCTAAACAATAAGTAATAGTGTAGATATTATTAGATACACCATATTGATAACCCAAACTATCACAGCTACCATCAGGTGGGGCCGGATCACTGGGAACACTATTTAAAAAAGTTAAGCCACTAATCGGACCAACCAAAGGACTACCAGGAATTATAGTTTGGGGATAGCTTCCTTCTGCGTTTTTATAGAGCCCCAAAGATTCTTGTAAAGCTTTGACATCGCCTAGTCTTCTGGTGTCTCTGGCCGCTACTCTGGAGCTAGCAAGCGAGATAACGCTTCCAGTTATCAAAACACCAAAAACAACTATCACTACTAATATTTCAATTAGAGTGAATCCCATTAACTTTTTAGCACCAAGACCAGGACTCTTAAAATTTAACTGGATAAATCCCGATACTTTATTTTTTTTTATACCCATAGACAAGCACTTAAGCTGTGTCTATATTTTAACACATTTTTGTACTTTCCGTAAAAATTAAGCTGCTTTCACGTCTTCTAATTTCACGCTTAATAATTTAGACACTCCATCATCCCCCATGGTTACGCCATAAAGCACGCTGGCTTGGCGCATCAGGGCGCGATTGTGAGTGATGGCAATGAATTGAGTTTTGTGCGAGAGGTCGTCCAAAATTTTGGCCAAGCGTTCGGAATTGGCTTCGTCCAAGGCGGCGTCCACCTCATCCAAAATCACAAAAGGAGAGGGATTAGCACTAATAATTGCACAAATCAAAGCGATGGCGGTTAGAGCGCGCTCTCCTCCGGACAACATTGTAATGACTTGAATTTTTTTACCTGGGGGTGTGGCCACAATATCAATGCCAGCCAAGCCCACACTATCGTGACGCGACAAAGCTTTTAATTTTTTCATAGTGCGGTCACGAAAACTCATTTCAATCATTTCACTTTGCTTTGGTTCAGTTTCTTTTGCTTCTTCCGTTTCCATGTCATCGGCTACCACCTTCACAATTTTAGCCGTACCACCATTAAATAAAATTTTAAAATATTCACTAAACTTGCTTTCAATAATTTTAAACTCTTTATCAAAGCGTTCCTTAACCAAAGCGTCTAATTCAGCAATCACTCCTTCCAAAGAATTAATGGTGGCGGTTAAGTCGTTAACTTGTGTAGACAAGAAATCATAACGTTCTTTGGTTTCGACATATTCTTTTTCCGCTTCTTGATCAATGCTACCAATTTGTTCTAGTTGATGTTTTAAATTTTTAATACGATCTACAGCTTCTGTTCTGTCTATGTTATCACCTCCTTGGTGTTGTTTGATAATTGCCAAATCACCAAAGTCGGCTCTAATTTCCGTTTCCAAATCTTCCAGTCTAGTTTCAAAACGCGCTCCATTTACTCGCAAGTCATTTAACTCATTATTCAAATTATTAACTTCCATTTGCCAGGCGCCTAAGGTTCTTTGTAGTTGTAAAAAATGCTGACGCTTAACTTCTTGCTTTTCGTTGAATTGCTTAAGTTTGTCCTGCGCCTCACTAATATTATCCTCCAGTTCTCCTATTTTTATTTTAGTATCAGCCTCTGCTTGCTTAACGGTTTCTAGAGTTAAAGTTTTCCCAACTATTTCTTTGATTGCCTCTTCAGCTGCCTCTAGACGAGCCATTTGTTTGGCTTGACCGTATCTAGCCTGACCAATTTTTTGATCTAGGTGCGTTAATTCTAGTCTAAGCTCAGCCGCCTTAGTTTGACTAATCATAAGTCCAGAGCGAACCTCGTCTTGTTTGATTTGCCAATCGCCTAATTTAGCTCGTAATTCGGTCAAACTCTTTTCAATCGGTTCTAATTCTTTAGTGATTTTAGCTTGAGCAGTTCGCACTTCTTTAGCATCAAATTTATCCTCGGCTTGTTTTAATTTTCTTTCTAAATCAGCTAAATCAAGCTCAATCAATTGGCTACGCTCTTGGCCGTTTTGAAAATCTTTGCGCGCCGACAATAATTCATAATTAAGCTGACTTATTTGCGCTAGTTGGGCTTCTTGTTTTTCACCCAAACTTGAAATCTTGTCTTGTAGTTTGGCAACAATTTGCCTAGCTTCCTGACCGGTGGACAAAGACAAAACTTTTTCTATATCTTTCTTGATATCCGCTAAAAGTTTTTTAATTTTGGCTACATCCAGCTCTGATTCCGCCTCGGCTAGTTTTCCTAAAGATTTTTCCAAGTGGCTAATCACCTCGGCTACCACTTTGTCTTGATTAACCTCAGCTTGCTGATGAAGTTCTACGCGTGCTTCTTTGATATCGGCATTAATTTTCTCCAAACCACCTTTTAAATGTTCCAAGGCCGTATTTTTTTTGGCAATTTCTCGCTCCAATTCGGCCTGACTTAAAGCTAAATCATGTTTAGCTTTATTTACTTCACTCTGACGATTATTTAAAAATGATAAATCATATTTACCGGCTGCCTCTAGCTTCATTTCCAACCACGCGTTTAGTCGTTCAAACTCTTTAGTGAGACGATCCCGTTCGGAACTTAGCTGTCTAATTTCATCTTGCCAGCTCCTAGAAATATCCTGTTCACTAAAATTATTTTTCCATTGATGAACTTCCTCTTCGGACTCAGCCAAAATTTTAGATAAATCAGCTTTGGCTTTTTCTAAGCTAGCTAAATCCAAGTTATCTGAGTCTAGTTTTTTTAACTCCAACCAATCGTTTATTTTACCTAGCCCATCACTTAATTTTATCTTAGTTGATTGCCATTCATTAACCCTGGCCTGTAACTCGGCAAAATCATCGCTAGCAGTAGGCTCTTGCTCCAGAGCAATAAGCTCGCTATTGGCTTTAGAGATTTTTTTATCTTTGTCTTGCTTGTCTTTTTCTAATTCTAAAAATTTACCATTCACCTCGCTCAAGTGAGTACTTAGTTCTCGCCATACCTGACTATAATATTCTTTTTGTAGGCTAGTTAGTTCTTCGGTTAAAGCCTCTCGTTTTTCTAACTTAGAGACCTGACGAGTTAAAGCCTTTAGCCTGGGCTCTATTTCCGCTAATAATAATTGACTTTGACCTAAGTTATCTAAACTTAATTTTAGTTTATTTAAAGAATCTTCACGTTTAATTTGAAATTGCTTAACGCCAGTCGCCTCATCAAAAAACTCTTTACGTTCACTTAGTGAGGTGTTCAAAAAGTTTTCTACCAAGCCTTGTCCAATAACGCTATAAGTTTTTTGACCAAAATTTGCTTTAGCGAGTAACATTTGTACGTCCAAAAGACGCACCCGAGAACCATTAATTAAGTATTCACTTTCACCATCGCGATATAATCGGCGAGAAATAACAATTTCCGAATAGTCTAAATCCACTCGTTTGTCTTCGTTGTTTAAAAATAAAGAAACCTCAGCCATGCCAAGTTTTCCTTTTTTGTCTGAGCCGGCAAAAATAATATCCTCGCTCTTTTTACCGCGCAAGGTTTTCATAGATTGCTCGCCTAAAGCCCAGCGGACCGCATCGGCCACATTAGATTTGCCGGAACCATTAGGTCCGACAATAGAGGTTAAGCTAGTTTTCCCTGCCTGCGCAGACAGGCCGGCATTCATTTTGCCTGGGAAAATCAAGACATTTTTGTGGGCAAAAGACTTAAAACCCTGAATTTCCAATTTCTCTAAATACATAAAAATCGGCCTTTATGAGCCTAGATTCATTATAGATAAGTATCAAGATTTTTTCAATTATTTACTGTTAATAACGATTCAGGATTTAAGATTTAGGATTTACGAAAAAATACTGTCTCGATCTGTTGTGTGCCGTAATTCGTAAATCATAAATCGTAAATCGAGTAAAATAAAAACGCGCAATAGTAACAATCTACTGCGCGTATGTTTTTTATTATTAATTTCATGCACTACTTCCAAAGGCGTATAGAAATAGCGAAAATATTTGTGAATAAACTCCAACCACAAACATTACTAATACCAAAGTTTCGGCCATTTGTGTGAGATGGTTCTCTGGTAATGGCGGTATATCAGGAGCCGGTTCATCTTCTGAGTGTTCCGGCTTCTCTGGTCCGCATTCTGGCCCGCAATTCGGTTGACATTCGGGCCCGCAATCTTTTGAAGGATCAATCATAGTTTTATTTTTATTTTTTAAAGAACACTTCCTTTATGAAATTAATTACTTAGTTTTTTAATTTGTCTCTTTTGCTGGCGGACTATTTCCAACTTTCCTTATTCTAAAGAATTATCATTTGCTAAAAATTTTAGCCTTGTTTTGAATATTTTAATAATCTTTTTTTGATCTCTCTATTGGAAATTAAACAAGCTACATAATTAATTTATTTTTCAAAGGACAATCTTTTTATATTAAATAAACTTAAACTACAAAGACAAACTAATTCAAGTATAAACGTTGCGTATATAATGCTAATCTACGAATTAATATGCGAATTCCTCAAATAAATTAAAATCGAGGCTGTTCTATTCGAGGTATTCGAACTTTAATTCGAGTCATTCGCATTATTTATCTTATCCTCTGTCTAGCTGATATAAACTTTCTTGTCTGTTTTGCCAATTATTTTCACTTCCTATAGATGCTTTATATAGTAAGTTTAAAGACCATGAGGCTATCAAGACAATTAAAAAAGCAATGAACAGACTAAGTAATAGACTTCTATTACCCGACCTATCCACTGCCTTTTTTTTAAATAAATTGTAGGTTTTCCAAGTAGCCTGACCTAAATCAAAAGAATTCCTGGAAATGACACCGACTTTGTTCATATTTTTGTTTTTGTTTTTGTTTCGCTAAGGCTTTTTGCCAAAACGGGTTGCCTCATAGAGGTCTTTCTTGCTCTAATCTCTAATTTTGGAGAGAAGATATCCTTACAATACTAAGTATAGCACACTTTTTCGAAAAAATCAAGCCCAAATAACATCTTATATAATGCTAATCCTCGAATTAAAGCTCGAATGCCTCGAATATAAATGCGACTTTGGTATTTTATTTGAGGCATTAGCATGTGAATTCGCGTTATTCGCATTACTTTAACTGGCGAAAGCCGTAATTCTGTATAATCTGTCCATTAATTTGTGTGGCGTGATGTGCGCTTTGACAAAATAATGCTGAGCGCCCAAATCAAAGACTTTTTCCATGTCCTGTCGCTGATCTAAATTAGATAAAACACAAATTGCCATCTTATCGTTCAATTTTCGACACCTTAATTTCTTTAAAACATCAAAACCGTTAATTTTTGGCAATATTAAATCCAATAAAACTAAATCTGGTTTAAATTCTTTAATTAATTTCAAGCCCTCCTCACCATCATAGGCCAAGCGAACATCATAACCCTCCTGCTCAAACAAAACTTTATACATTTCAGCAATATTTTTTTCATCCTCCACGATACAAATCTTTTTTGTCGTCATATATTCCAAATTAAATTTATTTTATACTTTGAATAGTAGTGGTTTTAGCTGAACTTGCCGAAGAAGCCACTGGTATTTCAAAACAGAATCTACTTCCTTTTTTCTCGCCATCGCTTTCTGCCCAGATGCGACCACCATGCGCCTCCACCATCATCTTACCGACATATAATCCTAAGCCGGTGCCCTCGGTATGAAGAATAGAGGTTTTTTCGCCACGAGAGAATTTTTTAAAAAGATTTTGTAGACCATCAGGGCTAATACCCATACCAGTATCGGCCACACAAAATTTTAATTTATTGCCCTCTTGGGTTAATGTAACGGTCAGTCCGCCCTTATCAGTATACTTAATACTATTATCAATTAAATTAATGGCCACTTGTCGCAACTTAGTCTTGTCTAGTTTGATTGGCGGCAAAGCCTTTTTAGGAGCACTGTATTTAAAGGTCAAGCCCTTTTTTATAGCATTAGGGGTTAATTCTTCTACTACACTTCCTACCATTTCTTCCAACTGACCAACTTCCCAATTAAACTGCAAGCGCCCAGATTCAATACGAGAAATGTTTAATAAGTCTTCCACTAAGTTAATCAATCGTTCATTAGAATCATAAATCTTTTTCATGTTCTCTTCAATAATGTCTGGCATCTTACCAAATGACCCTTCCAACATCATAGAGCCATACCCCTTAATGACCGTAAGCGGGGTACGGAGTTGGTGCGAAGCAATAGAAATAAAATCAGACTTGGCTTGATCCAGTTTTTTTAATTCTTCGTTGGCTCCTTTAAGTTCACTGGTTGCCTTGTCTACTTCTTTGACTAATTTGATATTAAACTTTTTGGTTTCCTCATAGAGCAAGGCATTCTCCAGAGCGATGGCGGTTTGTGAACCGACAATTTTTAGCAAATCCACATCTTCGTTATTATAGGAATCACCCGCCTCCTTGGAACTCAAAACAATGGCTCCAATCGGCTTATCCTTAACCATCAGAGGAGCAATAATTTTAATGTCCAGTTTATCCAAAGCCTTAACAATATTTTTAGCTTGGATATTTTTGGCGTTTCTCAACTCGTCGGTTATTAAAATATTATTACCGGCAATAAAATCTTTAAAAATCTTATCATAGAGCTCGTTTTTTTGAATTTTATCCTGAATTTTAAAACCATCATTATAGGAAACAATATAATCTTTGTTTTTAGCGCCACAGGTAATAAAACAAATAGCCTTCATGTGTAAGGCATCACCTAAGATATGATTAATGGCTTCATAAATTTTACCAGGTTCCAAAGTAGAGCCCAGACGATCGCTCAAATCTTTAACCACTTGCTTAGCATCATAAAGCGAGGAGAAAAAATACTTATTGGCAAACCTATAGATTCTCCCCTTGAAATAAGGAAAAACTGACAAAGAAAAAACGATAATAGCAAAGTCAATCCAATAAGCATACTCCGGCAAAACTCTATCAAAAAAATACTTCAAAGAAAGAGCTGGAATTAAAGTAAGAATTAAGGAGGAAAGGTAAACTGTAGAGCTCCGTAAAACAAACTTAATGTCCATTAAGCGATAAGAAACCATCGCATACGTTATTAATATTGTAAAAATAATTGGAGCCGCCAAGGCTATTGGATAAACAGCGAAGCCATAAGCTGGCAAATACGCTATACCAGCTATAAGGTTTAATGCGGCAAAAGAAATAAAAAAATATATAGACCTATCTTTTTCTATTTTACTAACCTGTTCTTTGTAATTCTTTATGAAAGAATACAAAACAGTGAAAACATAAAAAAAGAAAAAGGCTATAAAAAAATGGTGTATTATTTGTGCTCTTGTGTGAACCCCTAATGAATATCTAAACACCTCATTGACAAAATAATTAGTAGGCACGGTAAAAGCAAACATTAAACTTACCACATACCCAGAATACAACAATCTTTTTCTTGCTTGATTAAATTTAGTAAAAAATAAACTAAAATGATACTCTATCACAGGTAAAAAAACGACCGCATAATACAACAATCTATCCCAAAAAATAACCTCTTCGTCCGACTTGGTGCTTAACATCCTAAACGTACAAAACTCCCACAAACCAAAAATTAGAGTAATTAAAAAAAACAATCTATTTTTAGTATTCTTATAATCTTTAGATAAAACAAACCAACCCAAACTTAAAACGAACACAAGGCTTGCTAGCGTAGTAAACTGTGGTAATGATAAATTAAAATCTCCAAACATAATAAACATTATATTATTATTTTACCATAGATGTTGATTTAAAAAAAATAGGTGACTTTTTATAAGTCACCTATTATCAATTAATCAAATTTCTCTGCCAAAACACAATGGTTTTGGATGTGTAGAAAAGTTTGCTTTTTTGAAAAGAACAGAAATGATTTTTTTTGCTTCATCATTGACCGTAAATAAATCTAGGTCAAAGAATTTCTCATTATAGCTATGAGCCAATGACGACGCTTCAGCAAAACATCCAAACATATTATTAAGAGATAGATCTATAATACTTGGATCAAAACAATACTCAAGATCAATATTATAGGCATTCCCAGCGTCTCTTCGATAAACGTTTTTAGCCTTAAAATATTCACGCTCAACAAAGGCTGGTGGCACCGAAACATCTAGAACATATTTAATACTTAGGGAATCAACAAGTTTTGCTGTTAATGATTTTGTATTAGTACAACAAATCATAAAATCAATTTTTTTATCAACATCATCTAAATTCTCAAAGACATCAATATTCCTCTCACTGTTAATAATGGATCTTAATTCCTTTGTATAAGAACTTATAACGTTGATTTGATAATCAGCCAAATCTTCTGACATTAAAAACCTTAAGACATCTGTGCCTAGCAAGCCTGCTCCTAAAATACCAATTTTACCCATGTTTCTTCTGATGCCTGCTTTTTTTATTATTTCCTTTACCTCTTCAATAAATAAAGCACTTGTACCATTGTCTCCATTAGTAAATAAAACCTCTGGGTACCGCTCCCTTAATGTTTGTTTAGCTTCAACAATCATCCCGGTGCCATCAACCATGGTACCTATTTCTTCTTCCAGATATCTCCCGAACAATCTTTTAAGTCCCGCAGCTAATAAAACTACCATTTTGGGATTAACCGGAACAATATAGTCAAGAGCTTTAACAAACTGCTCCCTTGCTGGCTTAATGCCACTTGAATGACTTACGTCGAGATTACTGCTATTTATTAAAATAACAGCCCCCTTCGTATCACCAATTGAGTAGTAAAAGGGTTTCAAAAAGCTACCATCAATTAAATCTCCTTGAGATAAAATAGCTCTTCTCAACATACTGGATTCTGCAGCATAATTAGCTACGCACAATACATCAATTTTTTCCGAATTTTTCACGGTTTCTCTCCTTTTATTTATTTTATAAATACTATTTAATTTTCAAAGTGCTGTTTTGCCTTCAGCAGCCCCACTACCTGCCTGCGCAGGCAGGCGAATGGGGCACATGCGAATTAAAAACTTCTATTTTTATTTTTTACCTATTTTTTCTTGTCCGCCACAGCCTTTAGGCGATGGAGGAAAGCTTTGGTATTAAATCACATTTTTGTTAATTTGTCAATACAATATAAAAAATAGGCTAAAATTAGCCTACTTTTTTATAAATATCCCGTAATTTTAAACTGGTCACAAATTGTAACCAATTGAACTATGCCTACTTTTTTCTTCTTAATTTCTCGTATTCATCCACTGATATTCCAATATCTTTCAATATTTCTTTAAGAATTCCTGAGCCTAAAACTTCGTTATTATGCAAAGGAATAACCGTTGTTTTGCCGGTATTTATATTTTGAAAAAAATTATGACTACCCTTTGTTCGCAACAATTTAAAGCCAAGTGATAAAATAATTTTTATCATTTTCTTTGCTGGCAGTGGAATAAGCTTTTCCATATTACTTAACAAATTCCAATTGTTGAACACCAATAAATTGATTTTGCTTTATTTCTTTTTTAAATAACCCCTCTTCTACTTCAAGACACAGGCTAACGGCTTCTTTAAGTCTATTATAAAGTTCTGGCAAAGTTTTGGCCTGCGTATGGCAACCACGCAAATCAGGCACAATGCCAATAAAATAACCATTTTCATCTTTTTCTATGATAACAGAAAAATTATAAATTTTTTTCTTTTGGATAGTTTTTACCATATAATTAATTTATGCTATTGTTTATATCATTTTTACACAATTAAATCAACTATTTATGTCAGTTAGTCACAAATTATAAGTGGTGTCACTACGGTGATCTAAACAAATAATAAAAACCTCGCCACTTTTATCTGTTTTATAAATAATCCTCGTCTTGCCCTTACGGACACGATAAATATCGTCTCGGCCTTTTAATTTTTTTATATCTAAACCTGCGAAAATGTGATTGCTAATGTCTTTTAAAACCTTCTTAAGACGGCCGCTTTCCTCGTCGCTAAGTTTATTTAAAGCTTTTTGAATATTATCAACCATATTAAAGACGGGCCAAAATCTCTTTTATGTTAACGCCTCCTTTTTTAATTTTAGTAAAATCTATAACCGTCTCCCAATCACCCTCATCATCATTAACCGGCAAAACTTGAAAGGCTGGCTGAGAACGACGTAAAACTAAAAAGTGTTCACCTTTATTAAGGCGCTGCAAATAACTTGCCAGATTTTCGCGAAAATCCTTTAAGCCTATTAATTTTTGTTCTTGACCTTGAGCCATATAGTTAAAGATTAACTTTAGATTATCTTAAGTTTAACTTATTTAAAATTTTTGTCAAGAAATATAAAATAAAAGCCTTGTTTTTTTAAACAAGGCCTGTAAAAAATTAAGGCTAATAATCAAGATGGAGACCGATAATGCCGAGGCTAAGTCCGGCGCCAAAGGTGCAGGTTACGACCAATTCGTTAAACTTAATCTCTTTGGCGTGATATTTAGTGGACAGCAAATGTCCAAAACTAGCTGAGCTGGCATTACCAATACCCTCACTCTCGTGGAAAATTCCCTGAAAATTTGGCCAGCGTTTCATTAACTCTTTCTTCATTGAAGAAACTGTTTTTTTGGACGGCTGGTGAAGTACCAGATGCTTAATGTCGGTATAGTCTATACCTGCTCGCGTGACGCTTTCTACTAAAGCATCGACCACTTTATCGATAACAAAGAGGTGAACTTTTTTACCGTTCTGCTCAAAACCATGTTCAGTTTTTTTGATCAGCTCGAGATTTCCTTTCAAGGGGAAAGAGTTGAATTCAAAGAAATCAAAGGATGGTTCAGTGGCTTCTCTGGTAGCTTGCAGTAGCATCGCAAAGCTCGCATCTCCAAAAAGATTACTCCCCTGCCAATCTTCAAAAGGCGCTAGGGTCGTGGCTTTTTCTGCGCAAACAACCAACACTCTTTTGCAAATTCCACTGGTAATTAAAGCATTGGCTTGCAAAATTGCCACACTCCCGCTAGTGCAAGCTTCAGTCACATCAAAGCACATGGCTCTGGATTTAAGACCGATTTTTTCTTTAATATAATCAGCGAGCGATGGATATTCCGGACCGGTATTCGTGGCGCCAATAATAGCGTCAATATCGAAAGGATCAAAAGTGTATCCTTGATCCCAAGCATCATTAAAACATCTTTTCATGGCCAGTTCGCCTAAATCGGCAATGTGACCATCAAAAAAAGTTCTGTCCGGAGAAATTAACTCACTCCAAGTGGCCGCCACATCATCAATGGATTTACCATCTTTGCAGACCTCCTCTTGAATATGTTTGGGTAAAGCTTGGATAAATTCTTTTTGTGAAACAACTCTGAATTTATCAGAATCTTCTAATCTAGAGTGTCCTAAGCCAACAATTTGGCAACCCACCCTTGCTGATGAATCTACTTTTTGAAACATAATAAGGCTCCTTCTGTTTATTTTTTAAACGAACAATTGTTCTTTTTTCGTTATCCGCCTTTGGCGGAGTCCCACTACCTGCCTGCGCAGGCGGGCGAATGGGGCACATCCGAATTAATTTATGATAATATTAAATCACCTTTTAAAATTTTTGTCAATACAACCTTACCAAATCCTGGCAGAATAAGACAACAAAAAACCCCAAAAAAATGGGGTTTTTAAAAAATATATCTGGATCCCGGATCGCGTTCTCCGCCCATGGCGAATCACTTGTCCGGGATAAAAGCTCACACGCTTTTATTTTTTAGTCACTTTCTTGATCATATCCAAAAGCTCGTGAACATCAAACGGTTTTTCAATCAGGCCCTTAACTACGGGTAGATTCTGAAAATTGCCATGTTCAGCTTGAAAATCACTGGATTTTACCGGCATAGCACTAACGATAATGGCTGGGACGTGTTTCAAATCATCGTCAGCTGACATAAATTTACAAATGTCAAAACCGCTAACTTCAGGCATAGTCAAATCTATTAAAGCCACATCATAATTAGTAGCTTTTAGTTTCTTGAGTCCTTCTTTACCACTCAAAGCAAAGTCTACTTGATAGGTTTTCTCCATACTCAAAACACTCTTGATGAGTCCATTGATATTAATGTCGTTGTCGATAACGAGAATACGCATATAGTTTAATTTAAAATGTTAAATTTAAAATTTAAAAACAATTTTAAATGTTATAACTCTTTAATTTTAAAAATGATGGCGGAATTTAAAATTTAAAATTTAGATTTGTTTTAAAATTTATGCTTTTAAATTTTAAATTATCTTAGGCACTTTAACAAAACCTTCTTCAGTAATATCAGCCTGTTTTAAGGCTAGGGATTTTTCTTCTTCGTTCCAGTCGACGACTTTATCGGCTCGTAAATTATTAGTGAGATTTGTCACTTGCGCTGTTGGTATAGTTTTACTTGTATCTACTTCTCTTAATTGATCAATATAATCCAAAACGTGCGATAATTCTCCGGCGTATTTCTCAGCCTCTACTTCACTGGTTTTTAATTTAGCTAAACTAGCTATATGTTGAACTGTAGACTTAGATAACATAAAAATTTTTAAATTTTTGAATTTTTAATTTTGTAAATAAATCTTAATTTTTAAAAATTAGTGCTTATTTAAAAATTACAAAATTTAAAATTACAAAATTATTTTAACATTTTCAGAAACTCTTTCTCATTAATAATCCTAATCCCCAGTTTAACTGCCTTATCAAGTTTACTGCCTGAGTTCTCTCCGGCCACCAAATAATCCGTCTCGGTGCTAACCGATTCACTTGCCGAGCCACCTAAGGCGCGAATTTTATCCTTGGCTTCGTCTCGACCAATAGAATCTAGCGTGCCGGTTAAGACAAATTTTTTACCAGCCAAAATATTGGAAATTTTATTATCAGTTTTCAAGGTAATTTTAACAGAGTCCAATTTTTTAAGCAAATTAAGGTTATTTTTATCATGAAACCATTCATAGATACTTTCGGCCACGACAGGACCGACATCAGGTAATTCTTGTAATTCGGTTAGGGATATTTTTTGTGTCCAATCTATAAAATCAACTAGATTGCCACCTGCCCGAAACGCTTCACGTATCGATGCGGGCGGGCGTCGCTTCGCCTCAGCTACGCTCCTCGCAATGACAATTCCAGTCTCCTCCCCGACATGACGAATTCCCAGAGCATAAATAAATTTCGCCAAAGGAATAACTTTTTTAGCTTCGAGCGCCTTAAGCAAATTATCGGCCGCTTTCTCAGCAAAACCTTCTAGACCCAATAAATCATTTTTAGTTAATTTATAAAAATCAGCCACGTCTTCTACTAAACCCAGGGTTAATAATTGTTCAATAATTTTTGGACCCAAACCATCAATATCAATAGCACCTTTACTCGCCCAATGCGCTAGTTGTCGGAGTCTTACCGCATAGCAATTTTTATTAGAACAACGAAACGCCACTTCCTCGCCCACGCGTTCTACTTTAGCTCCACAAATCGGACACTTAGTAGGCGGGGTAATATTTTTTTCTTTACCTGTACGAAGTTTGGTTAAAACTGAAATAACTTTAGGAATCACGTCGCCAGCTCTTTCAATAATAACTGTATCACCAATTTTCACGCCTAGACGTTTTATCTCATCGAAATTATGAAGCGTAGAACGACCAACCGTCACCCCACCCACGCGCACCGGTTCGAGTACGGCGGTCGGAGTGAGTACACCCGTACGACCGGTTTGCCAAATGATATCCAAAAGTTTAGTCGTCACTTGTTCGGCGCTAAATTTATAAGCCATCATATAACGTGGACCCTTACCGACAATGCCTAATTTTTTCCACAAAGATAAATCATTCACCACCACGACTACGCCGTCACAATCAAAACCAACCTTATCTCGCGTCGTTTCCATGGCTTTGTGAAATTTTAAAACTGCCGACAAATCCGCGCAAAATTTATTTTGTTTTAAAATTTTAACGCCCATTAGCTTAGCTACTTCATGTTCTTGCTCGTGTCGCTCCAAGCCAAATTCGGTAGCAATATCATAACAATAAAAATCTAACTGACGTTCGGCTGTAATTTTAGGATTTAACTGACGAATAGAACCGGCGGCGGCGTTACGCGGATTAGCTAGTATCACCTTACCCTCTTTGGCATATTTTTTATTAAGCATTTCAAAAACTTTGGCGGTCATAATTGCCTCACCTCTAATTTCTACCACGCCCGCTCCAACCGCTTTAATAATTTTATCTCGACTGGCTTTAGTAATATCCAAATCCGCTAATTCTTTATCTGTTGGTACTCTTAACTTTAAAGGAATAGAGGCAATGGTTTTTAAATTAGCTGTCACATCCTCGCCAATCAGACCATCACCACGCGTCGCGCCTTGAACAAAACTACCTGATTGATATCTTAAATTCATAGCCAAACCGTCTAGTTTCAACTCAGCATAATAATTAAGTTGATTTTTGTTCCCTAAAATCTTAATAAGTCTCTCTTGCCACTCTAGCATCTCTTCGTCACTAAAGGCGTCAAACATACTCATCATAGGACTAGAATGCTCTACTTTGGCAAATTTAGCCAAAGGACGGCCTCCTACACGTTGGGTAGGAGAATCAGGGGTAATCAGATCAGGAAAGGCTAATTCCAAGCGAACCAACTCGTTTTTTAGGCTATCTAGAGCCCCATCAGAAATATCCGGCTTGTCCAAGACATGATAAAGATAGTTGTGACGCTCTATTTCCGTCCTTAACTTGGCGATGCGAGTTTTAGCTTGATTCTTATCCATATACAACAAAAGTAGCACATAAATGCTACTTTTTCAATTTTTATTTCTTGATAATTATTTACACGTTCCTCCGCATCCGTCCGGATCATTGGTAAACTTATTAGCACAAGTTGGTAGACAAAATTTTACATTAAGTTGCCGGCTAGTGGTTAAAAAATTACCACGAGAAATTAATTCCACGTCTCGCCCACTAGTTTTAACCCGAACCCAATAACCAGGCATCTCCGTACTGTTAGCTAAAAAATAAACTTGTTTGCTAGCAGTACAAGCAACACTACCAGTAATATTTTCACATTTGTTATCAGCCGTATCACAAAATTTTAAATAACCATCAGTACAACTAGTGAACAAAGTATCGTTTAAATTAAAACTTTTAAAAGCCATAGCCGCACGTTCGATTCCAGTTTCCGCTGCCCAAAAAGCTCTAGCACTAGAACCTTGCGCTCGACGCGAGGCCAGACCCGACATAATAATTTCTAAACCAATCATCGCCACAGCTAAAATACCGAATAGGATGAATATCGTTGTTAGGATAGCAGACCCTTTTGTCTTAAAAACTTTCATATCAAATTTTTTGTGTTTTATTTATTTAAAAATCTTTTTCACGCAACACATAACGCGCAACACGCAACAAAAATACAAAATACACCTACAAAACTGATTTTAAAAGTTAGAAAGAATGAACGTATTTTCTGCAATTGAAATATTCTAAAAATTAAACTTTACAATTTATCCCTGTTACGTGTTACATGCTGCATGTTACGTGATTCTAGAATTGTTCAAAATTACGTCCAGCAATGACGTTAAATATTTTAATATCAGAAGGATTCCAAATAGAGCTACGCAAAGCGATGCTGTATTTTACCGCCGGCGGTTGCGTCGGACCGGTTCCATCGGTAGCGTGCTGATCAAACATATTTTGGGCGTTAAAATAAATATCAGCCACTTCAATATCCCCCGGTAAGACCCAGTCCTCTCTGGTTTCATTGGGATTAAAATCCCAAACTATCCCGGCTTGAGGATTATGACGAGACACAGCTAATCTGGTAGTATCGTTAGCGTCAGTGGCTAAAAAATATCTTACACACAAACCTTCGTAATTTTGAAAACGCAATTCTTTACTGTTGGATGGATTATCTCCTCCGCCAACGGGCGGATTAAAAGTCACGGCATAAGTACCGTTTAGTTTAACACTGCCTTGAGGAGCTGGCCAAGTTGGGTTCTTAGCGGAAGGAGTTAAATTCGCAAAATAACCATCACAAGAATTATTGCCACTATAATCTCCGTAATTAATGCGCGCCATACGAACCTCGCGACCCATTAAACCAAATAAAAATTCGGTATGGTCTTGAATGGATTGTTTTTGCACCGCTTCACGATTAAATTTCAAAACATTTAAAAAAGAGTCCAAAGCAATCATCATGACAACGCTAAAAATAGCTATCGAAATAGTTAACTCAATGAGAGTGACGCCAGCCGGATATTTCTTGTGTTTATTTATAGACATTGGTTTAATTACTTAGAAAATTTTTCTCGCAACACACATTTTTCACGCAACACATAACACGCAACATACAACAAAAATACAAAATACATCCACAAAACTGATTTTAAAAGTTAAAAAGAATAAAAGTATTTTTTGCAATTTAATTATTTCTAAAATTAAACTTTAAAATTACTCCCTGTTACGTGCTGTGTGCTGTGTGTTTTGAATTAAGGACAAGTTTTTCCACAACCATCAGGCGCTCCTGGTGGCTTAGGTATGCCGGAGCTGTTCGTACAAGACTGTCGACAATACTTCCAACTATAATCATAAAGATAGGTAGCCAGTGTAAAATATTTATCAACTCCTCTGTCCTGCCAATAAACCATACTAATGACATATAAATAATCATCTGCTTTGTTCGCTGGAGTTCCGTTATCGTGATAGGTAGTTTGAATTAAATTATTAAAAATAGTTGGCTCATAACGATCCGTTATAGCTGTCAAAGTAGAGCTAGCGGTATAAAAATTATGCCCAGCCGTAGCATCAGTATCAAAATAAATTTTCGCCCGAGAATCTTTGGTATATCCACTTAAATCACCATTAGCAACTCCGGCTGGTGGCAAACTAGGTAATAAATTACCGTTATCCGCAGTTATGGCGCTGTTATAAAATCTAATAATTTTTTGACGTCCGGCGTCACTAGGATCAACCATGGACTGTTGGTCTATGGCAAAAATAGTTTTATCATTTTCTTGTGGGTTTTCCGAAGAAATATTAGTAAAAGCCGGGACACCAACTATCCAATTATCATCACGAATATAACGAGTTATTTCTAGGCCTTGTTGAGAAATCGTCGCAGCGGCTAAATAATTTTGGTTATTATAATAAACCATTATAGCTTTACGAATTAGACTCAAAACCGCCACAAAACCAACCGTAATAACACTGGTCACCACCATTATTTCCACCAAAGAAAAGCCCAAATTATGATATTTTTTAATCATATTAACGCACTTCTATCAAACCAAAAAAGTTAAACTTAACTTCTTTAACTGAATTATTAATATCATCTTGAATCACTATACGTACCACATCCGTGGATGCACAAGAACCAGCTGAAGTATCACAAAGTTTGGTTTTCGGATCAGGTGGACTAAATAAAACCGTGGCTTTATTGATTAGAGTATTTGCTGATCCTTTATAGATAGCTCTGATACTAATTTGACGGGGTAAATCCAAAACCCTAGATTCTTCTCCAACGTCATACAACTGATTATCATTAATATCTACAAACATAATAATTTTTTTAGCATTAACAGGATTAGAACTATCAAAATAAAGACTCCAAATATTTTGACCAGCCACATTATTTAATTCTTTAGCCGAAGCAGCATAACTTTCAGCTAAACGTCCCATCGCCGCTACTTGGTGAGCTGTCAAAACCAACTCCGTGCGTTTATTAGTATTGCGATAAACAACAGAAGACAAGGTTAATAAAAGAACCACCAAAGAAATGGTGACCATTAACTCAAAAAGAGTAAAACCTCGTTGATGTTTCATAATTAGTTAGTTGCATTTTTCGGACGCTCTTCTTTATAAGACGAGCTGACCGGGCAAATACGAACCGGTTTTCCGTTATTAGAAAATGACCAACCACTCTTAAAGAAGTCGCAACTACCGCCAGTGCAGGTATTAGCTGGACATTCTTTGCCGTCATTAATACCTCCGGTACAGGTGCCTCTGTCAACCACCCCTCTAACTCGATAGATGTAAAAATCTTTACTACCATAACGAGTATCGCTTGATAAAATATTTTCAATACATTTAAAATTAATTGGGGTAGAGCCAGTAATTGTAAGATTATCACAGCTCGCTGCTGCTGGAGTCCAGTTAGTACACTTACTAACATCACTATTAATGTCTGTTTGACAATATTCTAATTCATATTTATCTAGATCACCGATAAAGGCGCTGGAAATTGTGGGCTTACGCCAAGAAATTTCCATTCTAGAAGAATTAGCCGTAGCCGCACAAATTGGTTCGACGACAAAATTAGCAATAACACTTACAGGAGTAGTTACTAGATTTTGCACACTTGTTTTGGCGCAACCAAAAATATTACAAGAGCGAACAACGTAATTATATTTAACATACAAGGCCAATGGTCTATCTTGATAACTTGTGCTACTAGTAAGAGTGGTTTTAAAATCATAAATCAAAGATGTGTCACAAATTCCATAACAGTCGGCCGAAGAAGAACAACCACTACCCCAAGAAGGTAAAGCACCCCAATGACAGCTTTTTATTGGCGTGCCACTACAAACAGCAGAACGACAATAAGCTGGATCGCAATCCTCAATTACGGGGTTTCCACCATAAGAACACCTACCGCTTTGACGCCACACATCATACCAACTAGCACCGTAAGCAGGATAACCATTAGCCCAATTAACATTTAGAGCCTGATTAGCGTCACCATCCACTCTGGTAATTTGTAATACTCCTAATTGATCTGGTCGACCGCTAACCTGATAAGGAGCAGTAGCACAATTACCGCCACTAGCATTATCACAATTAGCGCTAATCCAACCTAAGCCATTAGTAAAACTGGATCCATTCCAAGACCAACCCAGTAAATCACCCCAAGGTGCTCCACCTTTAGGATTAGGGCTAACTAGATTACTGGATTCACCAACCACATTCAAGCTGTAATCTATTCCGTTAATCATTGAATCGCTTAGTCTAATCCAGCCAGTATCATAGGCGCTACTAATATTATCAATCTCGGACATTACTCTAGCCCAACCATAAAATTTACGAGCTGTTTTACTATAGCAAGCCGAACAATTATCGACAGCCGAATTACAACCAATTTCACAATTAGTATAAAAAGTAGTATCTAGACCGGCATTAACTATATCCGTCCAAGATGGGTTAAAGTCAATCCAACCAACATTATCACTCCAAGCATAACCATCAAGTTTACCGTTATTTTCATTAACCGCCACCCAATAGTTGGAAGTAGCGCAAGAGTTATCATTATGACAATTAAAACTAATCCAACTTGGTGAAGGATTTTCACCACAAGCCAAACCGCTACATGAATTTGGCGCGCCCACCCAAGCATAGCCTTGTAAAGGAATCCAACCGTCACTAATAGCTCCTGGCACACCAGCTAAGGCCCGGTTAGTCTGAGGCAAGTCAAAAGATAGCCACCAGACCAAAAAGCCTATAGTAAGAACTGATAGGCTAAAAAAGGACATAATTATTTTGACGAAATACTTTCCAAACATACTATTGGTGATTTTTCTAATTTAAAATTTAAAAATCAAAATTTAAAAACAATAACAAATATTTTAATTTAAAATTTAAAATTGGTTATTTAAAATTGTTTTAAAATTTAAAATTTAGATTTTAAAATTACTTCTTGGTGCCCGATAAATCTTCCTGTAATTTCTGTTGACTTTGAGCTTTAATTTGGTTGTTTAGGGTGTTCAAAAAATTCTCAATCTGACCAATGCGTTGATTATTTTGTATGGTTAAATTTTGAATCTGACTTAATTTATCAGTAAAGTAAAAATTAAGAAGCACTAATAAGCCAACAATAGCACCCACTAATATTAAAATTATTCCGATAATAATCGGTTGTTTCATTCCCTCTTTGCAAAAACCTTTTCCTTCTTTGTTGAACATACGTTTTTTTATTTGTTAGTGTTAGTTTCTTGTTTAGGAGCAAAGCTGTCAGTTAAGTATTTTTCAATTACATCTAGTCTTTGACTATCTGTCGCTAAGGCCACTTCTGTTTTGGTAATGGCCTGAGATAATTGCCAATTAACTACCACAAAAAAACCCAGCATCACACCAATAACAAGCAAAATCACTCCAGTAATAATTTGTTTCTTCATAATATAATTAACTAAAAATTTTAAGGATTAGTACAAGTACAAGTATCGCAATAGTCTTGCCCCGCTGCAGAACAACTGCAGATATACAAGCCATCTTCAAAGCGCATTCTAGTCGCAACATAGCCACCATTCAGTGCAGCGCGAGAAATCGTACAAACATAGGCCGTACCACCTTTTTGGTTGTTGTCAGCTGACCAATAATCATTAGATTCTGTGCTACCATAAACTCGTAACAAAAGATTGTTAGGACTAGTAGTAGAAACAATAGCCCCGCCGATAGCCACTTGACCACCATTAGAGAAAATTACTTTATCACCGCCTTGCCAGAATCTCAAATCACTATCACCTCTGTCTTGATAAATACCCCAATGGTTATCAGTACCGCTGACACTTTGAATATCAATTTCGGCGTTATCACCAGAAGCCTGATAAAGGTGTAATAATTTATTAGGAGTAAAAGAAGAAGTACCACGAGGAGAAATACCTACTTTGCCATTGAGGCGTAAAAATGGATTAACAGATGCTGTATAAAATTGTCCAAAAATCAAAGCACTATCACTATTAGCCTTACTAGCCTCAATATAAAGCTTATTACTACCTGTTTCATCAAAACCAGCTTTAACACCCAAGAAAACATTTCCGGAACCAGTAGTATTATTAGCTCCAGCATTAGAACCGATCATAACGTTACCGATTTGTTTGTTGTTATACCCAGCTTCACTACCAATAAACACATTTTCTGAACCAGCTATATTATTATAACCAGACTGATAGCCAATGTTAACATTTTTCTCCCCAGAATCATTATAAAAACCAGCCTCATTACCAGCAAAAAAATTCATAGAACCACTACTATTAAAATAGCCGGCCTCATAACCTATAGCAGCAGTACTAGTGCCAGTGGTTGTGTTACCTAAAGATCCAAAACCAACAGCCGTTAAATTACTACCAGAAACATTATTCGTTAAAGAGTCTACCCCCACGGCAGTATTAGATGTTCCATCATAATTGGCGTGTAAAGAATAGGAACCAATGGCCGTATTAAATCCACCCAAAACACTGCTTGTTAAAGCTGAAAAGCCAATACCAGTATTATCAGTTAAAAATAACTGATCACCAGCTGACGACAAAGGCGCGCCAGATAAACTACCCAAAAAGGTGTTGGTGTTTTCTTCTGTCGTCCAATCACCGTGTAAAGAAGCATAAGAAGAACCTATACTGCTCATAAACCTCTTGCCTCCAATAAATAATGCTCCAGAGGTACCAGCATAGTCGGAGCTTAAAAACGCCAGGCTTCCGTCAATTGCTAAAGTCTGACTTGGAGTATTAGTACCAAGGCCAAGGCGACTATTGGTGTTGTCCCAAAAAAATTTACTATTATTTTGGGCCAAACCTGAGGCTCCCTGAAAGATTACTGAACCAGTAGCAAAACCTAGGTTAAGCGAACCGGTCACATTTACATTGGTCGCAAAAATATTAGCCCAACGCTTAGCTGCCGAACCCAAAAAATAAGTGTTATTAGTGTTTGGCCCCACGTCACCCGCCACCTGTAAAGTAAAATCAGCTGGAGTACTGGTGCCTAATCCTAAGTGATTAGAAGTATCATCCCAAAATAAATTATTAGTATCAATAGCTAGACCAGTAGGACCGTGAAAAACCATGGAACCATTAGCAAAGCCTAAATTAAGCGAACCGGTAATGTCCATGTTGGTTGCAAAAATACTTTTCCAACGCAGGGCGCTGGACCCTAAATCGTAAGTATTAGTAGCTCTTGGTCCAGCTGAACCTTTATATTCAACCTTGAAACCAGAAGTCGGAGATTCGCCCGAGGCCAAACCAAAGGCTACGGTCGTATTGTCATTAAATAAATTAACATTATTGATCCAAGCGTTCCCGTTCCAAAAAAGAGTTTGACCTGTTTGCGTGCCATTAGCCAGGCCGGGAGTAACACAATTCGGTGCGCCGGCGGCCGTATAACCTGATAAAACCTGAGGAGAAGTACAAAGTGAAGGAAAACTATTTAAGCGCCCCCAGGGCACTGTGCCACTCGCCAAAGTGCCGGATTGATCAACCCTGAATATGTCACTACCGGAACTATTTTGAATATTTAAAGGACTATAATTGGAGGCGGAAATTATTCTCAAACCTTCCGTGCTAGCCATGGCGGTTATTTTTAGACCAGGGGTATTAGCTGTTGTGCCATTAATTTGCGTATTATTCAAATAAGTTAAACCATCAACTTCCAGTCTATTTTCAATAAAGACATCTCCGGCGCCTCCGGTAAATTTTAAAGGAGTACTACCACCAGTAAGCCTCATATTACTATCGATAGTTCCGGAATTTAAAAATCTAGAAAAATTTTTCGTGCCAATCGAAACATAAGTAGGGCTAGTACCTTCATAAGCCCAATCAGCATCCAAATTCATAGTGGCTAATGGATTAGCCCAATATAATTGACCATTAGGACCAGTAGCCAAAACATAACCATTAACACCATCAGAAACTGGTAAGGTCCAGGTGACACTGGTAGTAATAGAAGCAGGGGCTTTAAAACCCACATGAGCGCCTAATGGGTCACCAAAAATCAAGGGAGACTGATCTTTTATAATCAAAGCATTAGTAGCATTGCTTAAAATAAGTGAGCCCGTTTTTTCTTGAGCCAAAGAACCAACGTTAAGTGGTCGCGGACGATTATCCCCTGGTGGCGCCACGAGTGGCGCTTCCCAAGTAGCCTGAGCAGAACCATAAAAACAAATTATTCCCAAAATAACTAAGACTAAAAATAATTTAAGAGATGAAAGACTCATATTTAATTTATTGATTATTTTCAAGTTCACTAACTACTGCTTCACGCGGAAAGCTGATAAAATAAAGCTCACTACTGGTATACGCACGACCCTTGGCTTGCTGACTAATTTGCGCTTTCTTGGCTTCAATTTTAGCCTTAATCTGTTCTTCGGTTATTGTTATTGACTTACCATCTTTAGTAACCACGGCAGTTCCTCCGGTATCGCTGGAAATTTCTGGGGTGCCGGTAGTGTTATTAACAGGATTAATTTTAGATTTAGTATCAGGAAGAGTTAATTTAGTTGTCTGTAAACTGTTAATTTCTGAACGTTGTCTGGCCACATAGACAATTACTCCTAATGACAAAAAAATTAAACTTACTAAAAAAATAATTAAGGCAATTTTACGAGTTTCCATATATCAAGTATTGTATCATATTTTAAAAACGAAGGAAAACTTATTTTAATCCTTAATACAGTGACTAGAAACACAGGTATAACCAGCTGAACAAGCAGTGGCGTTAGCACAGGTACCGCCACAACCATCAGAACCAGCTCCGCAAGACAACACACAATCAGGCACACAGGTTATGATGTTGTTGGGAATCGCATAGCCGGTTCCAGCACCAATATCTGAGTTGGTGGAGCCCAAGCAGAACTGAACAGAATAAGAGGCCGCTAGATTAGAGCCAATTGCAACAGCACTATAAGTATAATCAAGATTTGGGCAACTTCCATCGGTTCTTGGCGCTGGGTTGCTTGGCCAAGGCGTTAAATAAGTCACGGTGCCACTGGCAAAAGCCACACTAGCCGTTACCTCATTGCTCAAGGGATACTTTCCCCAATCTCGATAATACATAGCTAAAGCACCCTGCATTTCTTTAACATCGGCTACGCGTTTAATATCACGATTAACCCGACGTGTCGTATTAAAAGACACAAACATCAAGCTAGTGATAATGGTTATGATAACAATAACAATAGACAGCTCCAATATAGTGAAGCCATTCGCATGTGCCCCATTCGCCCGCCTGCGCAGGCAGGTAGTGGGGCTTTTTCCTTTTAAGGAAAAATAACCGGTAAACCCCTTTTTCATAATATCTAAGAAAATTAATTAGGTATAAGGCTATTGGTAACACCAGTATCCATAGCCTTGTTAGAGCCACTTAAGATATCACTAGTTTTACCACCTAAACAAAAATATAAATTATAAGATTTAAGATCAGGCGCTGGCTGGTAGCGATAAGAAGCATAAACCGGATAAAGTCCACAAATACCATCTTGAGGTGTGGGTGGCACTGGAATTTTTGTCATATAAACGGTGCTACTAGATCTTAATTCTTGGCCACCAGTAATAGCTAAAGGGAAAAGGCCAGTATCACGTTTATAAGCACTAAGCGCTACCTGAATTTGCGTAACATCAGAAATTCTTTGTGAGTCACGAGATTGCTCTCGCACATCAGACATTGACACTGTGACTATCGTTACCAAAAAACCAATAATAGAAATGACAACAATAATTTCCAACAAAGTCATACCAACTAAATTATTATTCAAAAATTTTTTCATAATAAAATTAATCGCAAAGCAAAGTAACGACATTGCAACCATGTCCCACACCACAGCAATTGTCACAGGCTACGCCACAAGCCCCACAAGGATCTCCGATATTACCGATACCAGACACAGGACACATTTGAGTACAAGTCGGACAACCGCTAAGAGTCTTATTAATGCTTACTCGATAACTGTTTGCATCACCTCGAGTTCCTGATTCGCTACATTCACCGGTAACCGTAATCGGATAAGCAGAGGTATCACTAACGTCATTAATTTCTGCAACACAACTACAATTAGATCCAAGCGTGAGAACAGTAGATGCCTCGCCAGTTTGATCGCAAGCAATCGATGTGCTATTGCTAGCAGAAAAATCAATAGCCACAACATCTCCCGTAGTACAACTTGCGTCTAGAACATTATTAGCTATAGGAAAATCATCAACCTTTTCCAAACAAGCTGTAGCCGCATAATAAGCAGCTTGACCATAATCAACCGTATAAGTAATCCTCGCCATCATACTAGAAAACATGGCAAGAATTATCACGCTAAGTAGGGTGGTTACCAACAAAACAAGAGCCGCAATAAGACCCCGCTTATTTTTAAATTTTTTGTTAACCGTCGGCAATTTTTTAATCATATATTTTTATGGCCTCACCTGAGTACTGGTAATGGCCGTTTGATAACTTATGCTTTTGTTATAATCGCTAGAACCATGCGCTTTAAGTTGAACTAAAATACGATCGCTTAAGGCACTGGGCAAAAATTTAACTGAATCAACCGTGACATCATTAGAAGTAATAGTATAATTAGTGCCACCTCGATCAACCACTAGTTGTCCGCTAGACAAAGAATAGGTCACACAGGTATTGTTTTTGTCTCGCAAATACAAAATGGTATTAGCGTTAAGGGTGCAAAAATAAGTGCTGTTGCAAAGCACAGTACCACAAGTATCATCTAGAGCTGGGTGCAAACTAGCTGCTCTGACTTCATCCACAAACACTCCCATAGCGTAGCGCAAATCGCCTTCAATGTTTTGTTCGTCCTTGGTACGATTTTGAATATCAGTAATTTTAGTAAAAGTTTTGGTGGCTATCAAAATAATGACGGCAAACAAACTAATTGATACCACCAACTCCATAAGAGTGAGGCCTAATATTTTTTGTTTATTTTTTTTATCCACAAACTTCATAAAAATTAGCGTTTTTGACTTTGATAAATCGTAGTGGTTAGTTTTTGGATATTGCCCTTGCCACCCCTATCAGACCAATAAACCTGAGCTTCTATTTCTAACCAATCTTTAACGTTAGTCTTCTTTTTGTAAGTAGAAATTAAACGACGATAAAACTTAGTAGCTGTTCCAGAACTTAGCTGATAAAAATTTGTATCATCATATTTTAATTGTGCCGCAGCATCGGGCAAAACACCTGCCGTACTCGTAGTTCCCGTATAATCAAGGGCAAAACTATAAATATCCCCATTGTTAGTACTAGTAGCTAACCCCAAATACCAAATTAAGTCATTCTGAACATTGCTGTTGCGCTTAGCTTCGGCTAATTCTACGGCTTCAATCAATAAACCCTTAGCAATAAAATCGTTTTCCGTAACGTGCTCTATTTGCAACATTTTAGTGGCCACAGTAATAACAGCCACCAAACTAACGGCTAAAAGTGAAAGAGTAACCACAATCTCCAGTAAAGAGAAACCGCTCTCTTTGGTTTTTTGCCAAAAACTTTTTATCATAAAAATTTATTGTTCAGAACTAATGCGTCCAATTAATTGTGCCTGATTTACCGATAGTTAGGGTTTGAGGAGTATCTCCCGGCTGACCAGTCCCAACCACTCCGGCGTTATTAAGAATGATTTGTGCATCACTACCAGAAGTATTGTTGCTATACATTAAATAACTGGGTTGATTATTATTAGAATCACGCATTAAGTCAAAAAAAATGTTTAACTCTGTAGTGGCAACTCCTCCTAAGTTTAAATAATCAAAAACTAAACCTGGCGGTAATTTTACTTCCCTAAAAATCTCCTCATCTGGCACGCTAGTAAGAATGGGCAACGAAAATAATTCATCCCAACGACCAGCACCCTTAGAAAATCTTATTTCATCAATCCTGCCTGCCCAAGAAGAGCTTGTTCCGTCATTATCAACGCCAATATAGACATCAGCAGACAAAGAACGAACAGCCGTGGTCATTCTTTTTGATTGTTGAAGCCTACCACCAACAAATAATTTTAATTTTCCATTAGACTTAGTAACAGCAATATGCGTACTACTACTAGCGCTGATAGCGCTCCTAGAAACCAAGGTAGTGGAAACAAGCGAAACATTGTAAATTGTAAAATATATTTTATTATCAACATCCTTATAAAGCTCGTAAACCTTATCAAGACCACTACCCTTGGATAGTAAATATTTTTTACTACCAGTGGTGTCCGAATAAATCCACATATCAATACTAAAATCACTGGAACCAAAATCAAAATTACTGCTATTGGTTACCTTTAAATTATCCCCAACCCCATCAAATTGCCAATAACCATTACCAGCAAGCGGGGGCATGCCTGGGGAATTAACTTGAGTAGCATTACTAACTGTAATAGTATTAGCAGACTGCGAACTCTCAGTAAAAGTTGTGCCACTTGACCATTCATTACCATGAATCAATAATTTAATAGGATAGGTATATTGTTTATCACCATCCAAGTCTGAAAAAATAATATATTTACTAAGATTACGATTAAAATAAACCCCCCAACCATCAGGGACGTTCGTTTTGTTTTTTATACTAGATTGAGAATAGGCTTGAGCCAAATACAAATCCTCACGCATTTTACCAGCAAAAGATGAGACACGTCCTTGATCGCCGATCTCTCGATAATTAGCAAATAGAGCCACAGACATAATCACAACAATAGACATAACCACGAGCATTTCTATCATAGTGAATCCACGTTGTAAATTATTAATTAAGATCTTCATATATAATATATAATGCTAATCCTCGAATTATTATGCGAATGCCTCAAATAATTTTCTTTCGCGTTACAGGCATTCGAGGCATTCGAGGCATTCGAAATTTAATTCGCGTTATTCGCATTATCTGACTATTACTGTTTAATTATAGCTATCGCTTTAAGCCTTTGTTGATCAGTTTTATCTTCTGCCTTAACGGCAATAGCGATATCAGGCGTCACACCTTGTTGATCAATAGACTTGCCTTTAGGGGTTAACCACTTAGCGGCCGTCACCTTAATAGAGCTGCCGTCACTCAATTCTTTTAATATTTGAACTGAGCCTTTACCAAAAGTTTTAGCCCCAACAATAGTAGCTAAACCATAGTCCTGCAAAGCGCCAGCCACAATTTCTGAAGCACTCGCACTGCCCTCATTAACCAAGACAACAGTCTTCATACCCAACAAACTAGGTTCACCAACCGAAGAATGATTCGTAGTATTGCCATCGCCATAACGCTCCATAACTACAATGTTGTCTTTAACCCAGAAACTCGCCATAGAAATAGCGGTATTTAAATAACCTCCGGGGTTATTACGTAAATCCAAAATGATACCGCGTGGTTTTTTAAGAAGCGCTTCGCTCACTGCTTCGGAAAATAATTGTTCGGTGTCGTCATTAAAACTAGAAACGCGAATCACAAAAATATTATCTTTAGTCATTTCCGTACGGACGCTTTTAACAACAATAACATCTCGAGTAATAGTAAATTCCAGTGGCTTATCGGAATTCTGTCTAAAAATAGTTAGCTTAACCGCCGTGCCTTTAGCTCCCCGAATTTTATTAACCGCTTGCATCACGCTAAAACCAACAGTAATATCTCCATCAATTTTAATTATTTGATCACCCGCTTTAATTCCAGCAAGTTCGGCTGGCATACCCTCTAAGGGTGAAATAACAGTAATGATTTCATTTTTCAAACCAATCTCAGCGCCAATCCCTTCAAATTTTCCCGACAAATCAGTGGTAAATTCCTTATTTTCTTCCGGCGTCATGAAAACCGAATAGGGATCACCGGTCGCTTCCACTAAACCTTTCATGGAACCGTAAAACAACTTCTTACCATCTAATTTGCTTTTATCAACGTAATTATTGGAAACTATTTGCCAGGCTTCCCAAAATAAAGCCGGCTTAAATTCCTTGGTATCAATATTGGAAGTATCGTTGGTATTAGTAATACTGAAACTAACTCTATCACTGCCGGGAATGGGCTGGGCAGAAACTTTCTTTTGAATAGAAAGCTGTCCCAAGTAAAATGCTCCAAAAAGTAAAACTGTAACGGTCAACGTATTAATACTGCTACGCCAAACGCTAGGCTTAGGTGTTTGATTTATCATAAATTGTAATTTTATTTATTATATCATAGGCATCACCCAACGCACAACACACAATATAAAGATTGTGAACACTTGTTTCCTCATCTTTTAATCAACTTGCTTGACCCCCTTTTTGTTGTTAAGATAAAAACACTAAAAACAATAATTTTATGCTTTATTTTATCCTCATCGGAGCTATCTTGGTTTTAATCATTTTGGCCATAATTATTTGGCAATTATTAAAGCAAAATCACCAAGGGCAAGACAATCATCACTTAACCGTTTTGGCGGAAAGATTAGGCTTTTTAAGTGAACAAAATCAAGAGCTCAAGGGCTTATTGGATAGTAAGCTTAAAGAGGTTAACGAGGCTAGTCGTGACCAGTTCAGCCAAACCACTCGTATCATGCAAGCTATTAGCAAAGAGTCCAGTGACTACATCAGCGCAGTCACCGAAAAATTAACCAAACTGGACGAAACCAATAAACAGATCATGAACTTCTCCGGTCAACTACAAAACCTTCAAGACATCCTAAAAAATTCCAAACAGCGCGGAGTACTAGGCGAATACTTTTTGGAAGAAATTTTAAAAAATGTCCTCCCGCCTGGTTCTTACCAGATGCAGTACAAATTTAAAGACGGCTCCATTGTGGATGCCGTAGTACTACTCAAAAATCACATTGTTCCGATTGATTCTAAATTCTCTTTAGAAAATTATGAAAAACTAATCCATGCCAAAGACGAAGCCAGCAAAGACAAGTGGGAAAAAATGTTCAAACAGGATTTAAAAAATCGCATTGACGAAACCGCCCAATACATTAAACCTAGTGAAAAAACTTTGGATTTCGCCTTTATGTTTATTCCTTCCGAGGCTATTTATTATGATTTATTAATTGGTCGTGTTGGTGGCATTAACAACCGTAATTTAATTGATTACGCTTTTATTGATAAAAAGGTAATTTTAGTCTCCCCTACCTCCTTCCTAGCTTATTTACAAACTGTCTTGCAAGGTCTCAAGGCTATACAAATTGAAAACAGCGCTAAGGAAATTATGAGCAACGTTGAAAAACTAGGGCGTCATATTGGAGCTTATGATGACTTTATGGGCAAACTAGGCCAAAGTCTGTCGACGACCGTTAATCATTACAACAACGCTAGTAAAGAATTTAAAAAAATTGATAAAGACGTGGCGAGGATAACCAAGACAGAGGAACAGGTGGAAGCGGTATTATTGGAAAAACCTAATTTGGAGTAAAAAATAACACACGATTTACGATTCAAGATTCAGGATTTACGAAAAAAATTAGCATTATTCTTAAGTCGTAATTCGTAAATCTTAAATCGTTTTTTATGGATTCTATCATAAAAACTATAATTTATTTTGATCTCTTCAATTATCCCCTCACTTCCTGGGAATTATGGCGCTTGTCTGACGTTAAAAAAAGTTACGGCGATTTTTTATCTAGCTTAAATAATTTTAATCATGACAGAATCAGCTTCAAGCATGGTTTTTATTATTTAACGGGGCGCGAAAATATTTTAGTTACTCGTCAAATTCGTTATAATGTTAGCGACCGCAAATTTAAACGCGCCATACGAACTACTTGGTGGTTGTCACGCTTGCCGTGGATTAATTTAGTGGGTCTAGCTAATCAAATTGGCGCCCATAATTTACGAGCCGAAGGAGATATAGATTTTTTTATTATTACTAAACCAAATAGACTATGGTTGTCTCGTTTATTTTTAGCTGGCTCCCTGAAACTTCTTAATTTACGCCCTAAGGGAAGCAATACTCAAGATACTTTTTGTTTAAGTTTTTGGGTCAGCGAATCGCAACTAGCTTTGCATGATTTTAAACTAAATAATGATTTATATTTTACTTACTGGCTAGCCTCCCTCACCCCCCTCTTTGACGCCGATAATTATTACGACCATTTAATAGCTAGCAATACTTGGCTGAATAATTTTTTACCAAATTGGCAAACGATCAAACCAAATCCTAGACGTTCAATTGGCGAGCCGAGAGTTCAACCAATATCTACCTGGTCTTTAATTAATAAATTGGAGAACTTAGCGCGCAACTGGCAAATAAAACACTTACCGACCGAGCTAAAGAGTCTAGCTAACCTTGATACCAGAGTAGTTGTTAATACTAACGTAGCTAAGCTACACTCTGAAGATAGACGAGTAGAATTTTATAAAAAATATTTAAACAACCTATAATCCGAAACTACGAATTTATATCCGAATACTACAAAAGCTACGAAATTAATTCCCCTCTTGAGAGGGGTGGCCGGTAGGCCGGGGTATGTGGCTGTTCATTTGTAGCTTTCGTAGTATTCGGATGACCTTTTGTAGCGTTCGGATTAACTATTATCCATAATCCAAAATTTCTATGCTTGTTTTAAAAAAACTAAACAACTATCTATTATTACTCGTCGTCTTCCTCCTCCCCCTACAAACTCGATACATTTGGCGAGCTGGGATGCTTAATAATGGTCCTTTTGAGTATGGAACTATTGCGCTTTACGGCCTAGATTTATTAATTTTACTAGCTTTACTTATTGGTTTGGTAATTGATTTTTTTGCCAATAAAGAAAATTTTAAAAATAGAAAATATTGGATAGCAATTTTAGCTATGGGTATCGTCGCTTGCTTATCACTCTTTGAGGCTAGCGATAAAAGATTAGTGCTTTATGGACTAGGCAAATTAGCCGTAAGCGTTGGACTATTTTGGTTAATTTATACAAACTCTTTGACTAGCAAAAAAATTATGGCCACGTTTTTACTGGCCGTCGCCCTACAAGGTGCTTTTGCTGGTTGGCAGTTTAATCAACAAACCACACCTGCCAATAAATGGTTGGGTCTAGCTCAACACACTAGCACTGATTTAGGGGCCAGTGTAGTAGAAACCACTGCCAAAGACGGCCACAGTGAACGTTGGCTCAGAGCTTATGGCAGTTTTGATCATCCCAATATGCTCGGTGGTTTTTTAGCGCTTGGACTATTAATGGCTATTTGGCTCTTAATTAATACACCAGTGGGACAAAAACAGAAAACCAAAGAGATGTTTTTATCCTTAGCAATAATTTTAGGCGTGACCGGATTATTTTTAAGTTTCTCGCGCGCCGCCGTTTTAGCCTTTGGCGTAGGCCTCACTATTTTATTTATCAGCCAGCTCAAGCTCTGGCCTCGTTTAATTTTATCGGCTTTTTTAGTGGTAATAGTTAGCGCCACCTTAAGCTATCAGTATGGTTATCTTTATGCTTCACGCGCTAAAAATATTGCAGTTTCTGACATTGATAAAAGACTAGAGGCCAAATCAATATCCGAGCGAATTGAATATCTCAATCAAGCTAAAACTTTAATCAAAACTCATCCTTTACTGGGCGTAGGTTTGGGCAATTTTGGAATTACCGTTTCTAAAAAGATTACTCTTAAGCAAATTAGTTATTACTACCAACCGGTTCATAATGTTTTTTATTTAGTAGCTAGTGAAATCGGTCTACTGGGTCTCGCCTGCTTACTCTTACTTTTTGGCTTATTAATTATGGCCTCTCTAAAAATAAATTCTATTAATTGTCTACCCTTAGCCATGATAGCCGGACTTATTACTATCATGATGCTTGACCATTGGTTGTGGAGCCTACATTTTGGTGTCATCTTTTTCTGGGTTATTCTAGGGCTTAGTTTTAAAATTATCTTAGAAAATAAAAAAGTTGTTTTAAATTAGCCAAAAAAGGAGGTAAAAATGTCTAAAAGAAAGAATTTTGTTACTACTAAATTTATAGTAGTTATCCATTTGCTCTTTGTTTATACAAATTATCGAGAAAAAATGGCTCGAAAATTTAAAAAATTAAAACTTCTCACCGCGAGGCTCTTGTAGCCTCGTTTTTCTTTGACTTTTAGCCTTATTTTGTTAAAATGAACTCATTAAAGCATTAATACATACTTATGGATAATTTAATGGACAAGATTGTTTCTCTTTGTAAACGCAGAGGCTTTGTTTTCCCCTCCTCCGAAATCTATGGAGGTTTTACCGCTGTTTATGACTTTGGGCCTTATGGCGTAGAACTAGCCAACAACATTAAAAAGGAATGGTGGAAAGCCATGGTGCAAATGAATGACAATATCGTCGGACTAGACTCTGCTATTTTTATGAGTCCGAAAATCTGGGAAGCTTCTGGTCACATCAAGGGTTTTTCTGATCCGCTAACCGAATGCAAAAAATGTCACGCACGTTTGCGTCTCGACGCCTTGCTTGAGGATGCCGGAATTATGGCTGATGAAAAAATGTCCGAAGAAGAGATTAATAAAATATTTACCAACAATAAGACTAAAATAAAATGTCCGACTTGTGGTGCTCAAGATTTTACGGAAGGTAAAAACTTTAATCTATTAGTCCAGTCGAATCTCGGAAATTTTACCGGTGATTGGACCAAGGAGCCAACTTATTTGCGAGGTGAAACTTGTCAAGGAATTTACGTTAATTATAAAAATGTTGTAGATAGTACTCGTGTTAAAATTCCTTTTGGTATTGCTCAAATCGGCAAGGCTTTTCGTAATGAAATCACCGCCAGGCAATTTATTTTTCGTACTCGCGAATTTGAACAAATGGAAATGCAGTATTTCGTTAAGCCCAATGATATGATGACGTCTTTTGAAACTTGGCGCGCTACTCGTTGGCAGTTTTATTTAGATTTATGTATTAAGGCTGAAAACTTAAAATGGCACAAACACGAAAACTTGGTTTTCTATGCTAAAGAAGCTTATGATATTGAATATAATTATCCTTTTGGCTTTAAAGAATTAGAGGGTGTTCATGCGCGTGGTGACTATGATTTAACCCAACACAGTCAAGCTTCTGGTCAAAAACTTGATTATTTAGATGAAGAAACCAAGGAAAAATTTATTCCTAATATTGTAGAAACTTCGGCTGGGGTTGGTCGCACTTTCTTGGCTGTTTTATGTGAGGCCTACCAAGAAGAAGAGTTAGAAAAAGATACGCGTATTGTTTTAAAGCTACCAGTCAAACTAGCTCCAGTCAAAGTAGCGGTTTTTCCTTTAATGAAAAATAAACCTCAGCTAGTAGAGCTAGCTAAAAATATTTTTCATGATTTAAAACAAAACTTTGTCTGTGAATTTGATGACAATGGTAATGTCGGCAAACGCTACAGAAGGCAAGATGAAATCGGCACCCCGTTTTGCGTGACCGTGGACTTTGATAGTTTAGAAAAAAATACGGTCACCGTTCGTGACCGCGATACCATGAAGCAAGAAACAGTCAAACTGGATGAATTGAAAAATTATCTGAAAACAAAATTATAAATCGAGATACTTTTGAAAATGCAAAAGTCCGATTAATTATTAATCGGACTTTTATAATTTTAGGTTTTTTCTGGCTCGGGAAAAAACAATACTCTTTTGAGTTCAAAAAATTTAAACCAGAGTGATTAAAATCAAGGCCAAAAAAGTCAGCGCCGGCGAAACGATAGAAATAACGATAAATTGTTTAATTAATTTATAATCAAAACCTCCAAGACAAAATAAAGTAATTAAAGACAAAATAAACGTCCATATGCACAAAATGAAAGAAAAATGAGCCACAGCTACACGAAGACCAACATCAAGGGTTAGATCTAAAAAATCAATTCTATATATTGAATTGATGATAAATAAACCAACCAGAGCCGCCAAAATGGCAAGAATGTTGGCGAACACAGCAATGCTTTTGACAGACTTCTTGTTTAAAAAATAAACCAATAGCCAAACACTCAAGAAAACGGAAACCAGACAAAACGAAATCCCCATAAGAAATAGCCAAGTTGGCAATTGTTCCATAGTTTGACCCTTTCCAGAAAATGAAATAAATTGTTAATTTACTATTTTTTATATCTCATACTCTATGGTATTGTTGGGTTTTTGTCAATTTTATTCTCAAATCTAGGGGTGGACTTTTAACTAATTTTACCATACAATAAACCAATAAATTAAACTTATTTTATGAATAAAATCATCACTTTGGCCAATGGCCTAACCTTAATTGCCTCGCCCGTGGAAGGCGCCAAAACCACGGCCGTCTTGGTGCTCTTCGGCACCGGCTCCAAGCACGAAAATCGCGCCACTAGCGGTTTGTCTCATTTTTTGGAACATATGTTTTTTAAGGGTACGACCAATCGCCCCTCAGCCCTAGCTCTGTCCAGCGAACTAGATAGATTGGGCGCTGAATACAATGCTTTTACTAGCAAAGAATTTACCGGCTATTGGATAAAATCTGGTAGCGCTAATACAGAAAAATCTTTAGAAATTGTGTCTGACATGCTCCTTAATCCCCTATTTGTAGCGGAAGAAATTGAACGAGAAAAAGGCGTTATCATCGAAGAACTTAATATGTATCAAGATAACCCCATGTGGTATATTGAGGATTTATTTGAAAACCTCTTGTACGGCGATACTCCGGCTGGTTGGGATACAATTGGCACTAAAGAAACTATCCGTGGATTTGGTCGCGCTGATTTTACAGAATACTATCACAAACAATATGGTGCTGATACCAGTTTCTTAGTCGTCGCCGGAAAAATTCCAGAAAACTTAGACGAACTGACGAATAAATATTTTAGCACCTTTCAAACTAGTGCCTACGAAACGAAAGTGCCAACCACTGAAACACAAAGTGGCGTACAAACTAAATTTTTTCTCAAAACTACCGATCAAGCTCATCTGTCTTTAGGCGTCCGCACTTATCCCTATGCCAATGACAATACTTTTATCTTACAAATCTTATCTTTAATTCTTGGCGGTTCCATGAGTTCTCGTTTGTTTATCAATTTACGCGAAAGAAACGGTCTAGCTTATTATGTCCGAGCTAATAGTGAATATTATACTGATACCGGATATCTCACAGCACGCGCTGGGGTACCAGTAGATAAATTAGCCGAGGCCATTAAGATTATCATTGATGAATATCGAAAGTTAAAAACAGAATTGGTCTCTGAGGATGAATTATCAAAAGTGAAATCAATGCTTACCGGCAAACTACCCTTAAGTTTAGAAGGGGCGGATGAAGTAGCCCAATGGTATGGTCGACAATTCGTCTTATTTTTTCAACAAACTACTGGCGAGAAAAAAATAATGAGCCCGGAAGAATTTATAGAAGCCATTAATAAAGTCACGGCCGAAGATGTGAAGCGTGTAGCTAACGAAATCTTTACTAACGACCGACTTAATCTAGCAGTCATCAGTCCTCAGCAAGACGAAGTCGCCATTAAACAATTACTGACACTATAAACTTTAGATAAAAAACAGAGTCATTGTCCGACCCTGTTTTTTGTTATAATTTTTACCCAAGCCACCAACCATGAGTAATCCTAAATAAATTAAAAATGAAAAACAAGGCCGAAAACATTAAAATAAAATAAAACAACCAATCTCTCTTGGAACTAGCTTTTGCTAACATTAAATAGGTTGGAAAAATTACTACTACATATCTCTCAACCGAACATAAAGGGAAAATTGTTGAAAATAAAATCAGATTCAATAAAACATAAGCAGCATAAGACCAATATTTTTTTACTAAAAAATAAATAGCGGCAAAAGCCGTAAAGATATAAGCTGTTCCAGAAAAAGCAAAAACTCTAACATAATCATAAAGGCCTTGGGGGTTATTTGAGAAAAAATCAAAAAAGTTAACTTTATAATAGAACAAATAATGAGTCATTGCGCCAAAAAATTTCCAAGGCCAAACAAAGGTTCTGTATTCGTGCCAACTAGCCTGATTATGAACAAAAGACAAAGCATCGCCGGATTGTAAATAACACAGAAGCATATAACTAGCTAATCCTCCAGGAATCAACAACGACCAGGCTAAACCAGAGTGCCATTTCTTTTTGAAAATTAACCATATTTTTCTTATCCAATTTATTGATAGCTGATCAACTATCGACCAATTGGCCTGCCAATAGGCCACCCAAAAAACTGGAAACAAAAAAATTCCCACATTTCTAGTTAAGGCTAGAAAGAAGCCAAATATTCCAGCCAACCACCAACGTTTCTGTTGCAAAAAATAAAAGCAAGCTAACGATAAAAACAAAAACAAAGATTCGGTATAAATCATGGAGAAAAAAATTGCATTTGGGGCTATAAGCAAAAACAGCAGAGTTTTTTTAATAACTTTCTCATCCTCTTTTGGCAACATTAATTTATAAAAAAAGAACAAAGCTAGGGTCAAGCTAAGCCAACTAATAAAAAATCCTTCCACTGAAGATCCTCCAAATATTTTTATTAACAAAGGATATAATGGGAAAAAAACCCCAGAGGTTAGATGCTCCGACGCAGCCATTGATAAATAATGGACACTATCCCAACGTAAAAGCAAAGTATAGGGTAAAACTTTTTCTTGAAAAGCCGGCATTCCATAAAAGGGGTAATAATCAAACAAAAAAATAACAACTAAAATAAAAATTTCATAAACAAAAACCACTCCCACAAATTTTGCAAGCAAGCGACAGTTATTTGAAGCTAAAAATCTACCAATAAAAGGGAAGTTTTCTCTAAACTTATGATTATCCATAAATATCTTTAAATTGTATAATTCAATAATAGGCTATATAATTAAAATGTCAAAATTAAAGGAAAAATATGAACAATACCTTAGCCCTAGATTCTCTCAAACTTTTAGGCGAACAAATTACTGACAGTCTCAAGCAGGCTGAAAAATTTAAGTTGCCTAAAACTTATCAAAAAATCAACAAAATCGTGGTTAGCGGGATGGGTGGGTCTAATTTGGGTGGACGGATTTTATCAGCCGTCTTTGACCAGGAACTAAAACTACCTATTTTAATTAATGCCGACTATGAAGTGCCTCGTTGGGTGGACTCGCAGACTTTATTTGTCATTTCTTCCTATTCCGGTTCCACCGAAGAAACCGTCCACGCTTATGCGGAAGCCAAAAAGAAAAAGGCTAAAATCGTGGTGTTGACTGGCGCCGAACCCAACTCCGCTAAAGCTCCGCTGGACAAGGGGAAAAATCCTTTAATTGCTCTAGCGACTAAAGATAATTTTCCTTGTCTAAGCTTTACTCCCGCCTTTAATCCTTCGGCTCAACCTCGTTTAGCTATTGGTTATGCCGTCACCTTGCTCGCCGTTATTTTAAATCAGGCTGGGGCAATTAAATTGTCGGCCAAAGAACTAACTTTAGTGGCTGGAAAATTAAAAACTTGGGGCGCGAAATTAATCCCCGAAAAATCCGACAATGTCGCCAGTAAATTGGCTGATAAATTATTTGGCAAAAATATTGTTATCATCTCCGGTGGATTTTTAGCCGGTAACGCTCATACCCTACGTAATCAATTTAATGAAAATAGCAAAAACTTCGCTTGCTATCTGACTTTGCCGGAATTAAATCATTATGCCTTAGAGGGCTTGAGTTGGCCCAAGAGCAATGTTGATAATTTAAGCTGTATCTTTTTTGAATCCTCTCTTTACAGCCCACGCGTCGCCAAGCGACTGGAACTGACCAAGCAAGTCATGGCGAAAAATAAAATTAAAACTTTGAGCGCCAGCCTCAAAGGCGCTACCAAACTGGAGCAATCCCTGGAAATGCTCCAGCTCGGTTCTTGGATAACTTATTATTTAGCTGAAAAAAATAAAGTAAATCCCCTAGCCATTCCTTGGGTGGATTGGTTTAAAAAAGAACTGAAGTAATCATATGAAATCCATTAAATGGTCTAAAATAATAATTGCTTTTTTTGTTGTTTTCGTTATCTTTTTCGTACCCCTTGTGCGTCATTCTAATGGTCTTGAAACGGTTTATCTTACTTTATTGGGTATTTTTATTTTCTTTATTTTTTTTGCTTTATACGCTATTTCAACAATTAATGAAAAGCGGCGGAAAAATAATTATATTCCAACTGATAGACCTAAAAAAGCCATAAAAAATTTAATAAAACTAACTCTGATTGGTTATGCAATTATTATCTTATTATGTTTCGTTTTTTATTTTTCTTCTGATTCCTTTTTTACACATAACATCAACAAACTTCTAAACAGTTTTTTAATTTGGACGATTGCCAGCCTTATTCTTTATCCTTATTTGAAAAACAAAAAATAATTGTTTAAAAATTATTTAAAATATGAAAAAATTGTGGTTGCTCTTTTTTATTTCTGTTATCACCTTATATGCTATTAGAATTTATGCTGAGAATTCTGAATTGTTAATATCTGAAGTGCAGATTACCGGAGGCACAGGTAAAACCACCAATGACTATATAAAAATTTATAACAACACTGATAATATTTTAAATTTATTCAACTATCGTTTAGTGAAAAGAACCGAAACGGCTAACAAAGACACCTTAATTAAGTCGTGGACAGAATTAACCCCTTTACTGCCAAAGGGGTTTTATTTATGGGCAAATAGCGATAACGATTTCGCCACAACGACTAAAGCTGATTGTTTTACTAGTGTTACCATTTCAGACGACAATGGCATAGCTATCCGCCAAAAAGACACCGAACAAATAATTGATAGCATAGCCTGGGGTGATGTTCCAATAGACTTTGCTTTTACGGAAACAAAGGCGATATCTCCTTATACCCACAAATCACCAACTAAACAAATTTTTAGTAGGAAAAATAATCAAGACACCAACAATAATAAAAATGATTTTGAAGTAATTGATACTAATAACCAAAATACTAATCCGCCGACAGACAACAATCCAACATCTAACACCCAAAATCAAATATCTAATTTTGGCGGTGGCAACGCTTACTGCCAAGCCATGAAAGGCGATGTCTTGATTAATGAATTTTTAAGTAGTCCAAGTGAAGACGAGGATGAGTGGGTGGAGCTGATTAGCAATTGTTCACAAATGGTTAATTTAGAAAATTGGACTCTGGAAGATGGCTCTGGCACTAAAACCATTTTGTCGGGAACTTTTGATAAATATTTTGTAATAGACGCCCCCAAGGTAAAACTAAATAATGCCGGTGATGTTATTATTTTGAAAAACAACAACGGACAAATTATCGACGAAGTTGTTTATGGTACTTGGCAAGTACAAAGAGGACCCAAAGCTCCCGGTATTAGTCAAAGTCTAGCCTTGGATCCCAATACTCACGAATTTGTTTTAAGCACCAAACCAACTAAGAGCACGGCTAATGTTATTGAAGCTCAAAGCACAGAAGAAACAACTACTACTAAAACGGTTGCTACTAGTTCACCCATAATTATTGGCGAAATTTTACCTAATCCATTTGGTGCTGATGCGGATGGAGAGTTTATAGAATTATTTAATCAGAGTGCCCAAACTATTTCTTTGAAAGATTGGAAATTAACTAATGAGGCTGGACAGATTTTCATTTTTCCCAACATCGTCATGACACCTACCACTTCGGCAGCATTTTTTAAAATCGTAACTAATTTAAGTTTAAAAAATGATCGAGATACTATTAAGCTTTATACGCCAGGAAGCAAAACTACGGCCAGTAGTGTTAGTTATAAAAATGCACCCGACGGTCAAAGCTACCTTTATGACACTAGCGAAAAAATTTGGCTTTGGAGTCTGGGATCTACGCCCAATAAACCAAATATTTTAATTAAACCTAATACCGAGCCGACAGCAATTTTTTACGCTCCGGATTCGGCCGAGATTAATGAACAAATTTTTTTGGATGCTTCTGATTCCTTTGATCCAGTAAATACTCCTCTTAATTTCTTTTGGGATTTTGGCGATAAAGCTACTAGCACCCAAGTCTCTCTGGAACATACTTGGACCAAAGCTGGAAATTTTACTATTAAATTAACAGCTAGTGACGGTGAGCTAGATAATACAAAAGTTGTGAAAATAAAAATCATTGATCCAAAAGCTGTACCAGAATTAGCCGTTACTCCCCTCCCCATAGCTAAGGCAGTCTCACCAAAAACTACGACTAATAATTCTTTGTTAAAAATAAATGCTATCGTCGTCACGCCTCCGGGACTATTTGGCGCGCAATGGTTTTATGCTATGCCACTAGACGACTCTAACAAATCTACCAACACTGCTATTCAAATCTACAACAACAAAAAAGAATTTCCCACTCTTAAAATCGGCGACTTAATTGAAGTTCAAGGAGAACTCTACGCTATTACTGATGATATGAGATTAAAGACTAAAGCGCTTGAAGATATCACCGTCATAGAACACGATAATATTTTAATAGAAAAAACTGTGGCTATTGGTGATCTTAATAAAAATTTAGCCAATGAATTAATTTCTGTTAGTGGTAAGGTGTCCAGACAACAAGGCAATAATATTATCCTCTCCGACGGCGCTAAAGAATTATTAATAGAACTAAAACCCAATACCAAGCTCCGTGCCAAAGATTTTACGCCCGAATCCAGCTATCAAATCACCGGGATTTTAAAACAAGCTAGCGATCAACTAAAGCTTTGGCCCCGCGGAAGCGATGATATTATTTTACTGGGCACCTCACAAGTATTAGGCGAAAAAATTGAATCCAGCTCCACCACCCCCACCGCCACTATAAACTTTGTCAGCGGTAAAGGCAAAGAAAAAACCTTAGAATATCTCCTCATCACCGCCCTCGGCCTCATTGTCGGTCTAAGTGTTTTACTATTTAAGTTCAAAAAAGCACCGACAGATTAATTTCCAAACAAATCTCAAATCCCAATTTCCAAAAAAGACAAATTTAAAAACAGGCAACAGAAAAATAAAAAAAGACAAAGAAAAAAGAGAGTAGTTTAGTTATAAAACTTCTCTCTTTATTATTTTATTAAAAAATTGATACCAAGAAACATATGATAAATAATGTTCCCGTTGTTGCAAAGAAAAAATTTCGTAACGATTTTTGCCATGACCTATTAAAAACCTTCATACTACATGGTACAAAAATCATTAATATAGATACAACACCAAGCGCGAGACTAGACCAATGGTTGGAAGAATTGGTCAAATTAATAACCAACATCACAGCAATACCGCTCCAACATAAGAAATACTGTTTGCGTTGTCGAGACCAGTTGCTAAACCGTGCTTTAGAGTAATTTTTGTAAACACGTGTTACACTAATAAGCAGTACGAATAAATTCAGTAGAAAGGGTATTAAATTTTCCACGGTGAATCTCCAAAAATATTGATAAATAATTAGTAATAAGCCGAAAACCAAGGGTTTAATATTGATTTGCGATTTATTACTAATATCTATTGTTTTTCAAGGTTCTTGATTATGTTTACAGTATAGCACTTTTTATATTATCTGTCAAGAGCTGTCAAGAGCAATAAATACAAGTATTTTAGGTAATTTCGGCTAAAGATAGCCAAAATTTAACCATATTTTCTTAATTTTTGCCTGTCATGAGCCTGCCGAATGGGCTAATTATAAACATTATTATTCTGTCTTTTATACTTGGAGCTGCCCTCATATGAAAATTAACGTGATATTTTTGAGCGGAGCGTTACATAATTTTTACTGTTTGAGCGGAGCGAGTTTAAAAATTATGTTAGCGGGAGCGAAAAAATATAGTTAATTTTCATCAAAGCGCGATTTTGGCCCCACCTTATTAAAAAGGTGGGATGAAAATATGTTTGACAATCTTTTAGTTTAGTTTTAAGATAAAAACTTATTTATCAATTGTTCATTTAAAAACTATTCAAAGAATCAGGGGCTAACATGTCAAAGAAAGACAATCCACTGGAAAATGTGGCTATTTTTTCAGGAAACGCCAATAAACAATTGGCTAAGAAAATTTGCCAACATCTTGGTGTAAAGCTAAAGCCAGCCTTAGTTAAAATTTTTACCGACGGAGAAAACCAAATAAAAATACAGGATAATATTCGCCGAAAAGAAGTATATCTCATTCAGCCCACTTGCCCACCGGTTGATCATAATTTCATGCAACTTTGTATTATGATAGACGCTCTCCGTCGCGCTTCGGCTGAAACTATTACTGCCGTCGTACCTTATTTCGGTTATGCTCGACAGGATAAAAAAACTGAACCACGGGTGCCTATTAGTGCCAAGCTTGCCTTTGATTTTATCGTCACTGCCGGCGCTAATCGCATTATTACCATGGATTTACATGCGGTCCAATGCGCCGGTTTTGTGAATATTCCGGTAGACAACCTTTACGCCGAACCGGCTATAGTGGAATATATCAAAAAGAATTTTTCTTTAGATAATTTGATGCTGGCTTCAACCGATGTTGGAGGGGCAGCTCGTACTCGTTCTTATGCTAAAAGGTTGGGAGTTGACATTGCGGTTATCGATAAAAGAAGACCGGAACCCAATAAGTCGGAAGTAATGAATATCGTTGGTGACGTTAAAAATAAAATTGTTATTTTGGTTGATGATATCATAGATACGGCCGGAACTTTAGTGGGTGGAGCTGACGCGGTTAAACAAGCTGGGGCTCTGGAGGTTCACGCCGTTTGCACTCATCCGGTATTTTCCGGACCAGCTATTAATAGGATTACCGAATCTGTTTTATCATCTATAGCGGTTACCAATACTATTCCTTTAAGAGCTAAGGCCAAAGCTTGTCCTAAGATTAAAATAGTGGGAGTATCTTGGTGGATTGGCGAAGCTATTAGACGCACCCATACCGGAGAATCACTAACTGACCTTTTTGCATCATCTTAAAATTTTTTTCAACAAAAAAAGTCACTCATAACGAGTGACTTTTATTTTTATAGTTTTTGAGCAAGGTCTTGGCGACGATCTACTTTTCCAGGGCTCAGGCCCAAGTATCATTGACGCTGGAGGGCTTAACTTCCGAGTTCGGGATGGGATCGGGTGTACCTCCTCCGCAAGAG
>Ga0172379_10001515_pt1 | contig 45792 bp, 56 predicted proteins | sample GrowelOW334metaG_FD_119756 | JGI IMG/M metagenome (GOLD analysis project Ga0172379, IMG submission 119756) | Groundwater microbial communities from an aquifer near a municipal landfill in Southern Ontario, Canada - Groundwater well OW334 metaG | ecosystem: Environmental > Aquatic > Deep...
GAACATCCGGCCCGCCGACACCGACACCAATCGCGGCCGCGTGTGCATGCACATCCCGAAGAAAGCCGCGGCCGGACCCGGGGCGCGAATCGCCCGGCATGAAGTTGGCGTAGGTCACGACGCATGAGCGCCTGAACGCTCCGCGCGCCGCCGTGAGTGTCTCGCGAATGCCCTCGGCATACGCCTGGGCGGTGAAGCCTGACGGTCGCAGCGAGGGATCATCGAAGCCAACGGACGTCTCGGCCAGGACAATGCCCTCGATGGCGCCGTCGAACTCACGGGCGATCGCCGTCAGCAGACGCGCAAATCGCTCGCGCACCGCCGGGTCCCACCGTCGCGCGACCCAGCCGCCGAAGCGCGCGCTGTCGCCGGCGCCGGTCTCGTACTTGCGAGCCATGCCCCCGTGATATGCGGAGTCCGAACGCAGGTAATCGGGGGTTACCACCGTCTCACCGAACGACACGTCCTGCAACTGGAGGAACAGGCGCTTGCCGCGCTGCCTGAGAAATGCCAGGCGTTCGCGAATGGCACCGAACTCATACTGATCGGGCGCGGGCTCGAGTTCGCGCCACGTGAACGTGAGCTGGGCGCCAATGATGTTGGGGTTGCCGAGAAAGCCGGCATCAGCGATGCGTCGATGTTCTCGCCGGAAGAACACGTAGTTGTGTGGCGTGACGTCGCGATGGCGGTCGGGGGTCCCGCAGGATCCCGACATCGCTACGGTGACTGCCGCGAGCACTGCTAGCATTGGGCGGCTTCCGTCGCCTCGAAGATCGAATGCATGAAGAACTTGCCCCTCGAGACTTCCAGGGCTCGCCGTGACTGCAGCGCAAATCCTTCCTGAACGCCAATGCGTTCGATTTCGACGGCAGGCTGCAGGCTCATATGACCTGCGAGGAGCTGGAGGCTCTCGTACTTCGTGGCACTCACGGCCTCGACACCGGGCATGGGTTCCTGGCTGACGACCGACAGGACGCCCTCGCCGGATAGCCAGTGACGCGCTCGTCGGAAGAGAGCGGCGGTGTCCACGTATTCCACGAGAAGCGCCGCATGAATGAGATCGAACGGCTGCGGGAGATCTACGTTCAGCACGTCGCCGCAGATGAACTGCGCGTTCACACCCAGCCTGCTGGCGCGTTGCTCGGCGGTCGCTATGTAGCCCGCATTGATGTCAACGCCGAGCGCAAGCTGAGTAACGGCAGGGTCGACTTCGTCGAAATCGGCTCCAGTCGTACAGCCGAGCACCGCCAGGCGCACCGGTTTCACGGTCGCATATATGTCCGCAAACAGGCGTCGTAATGCGCCTGTTTGACCGACAGTCTCCATGTGCCCTTCGTAGTCCGCCAGCGGAATGCTCAACCAGGGACTCTCGCCCATGCTCATCGCGCCAATCGCATCAGCGACGCCACGCCCCCGGCGACAAGAGCAGCCCGAGATGGAGCCGCGGACTCGTGAGTCCCTGCCTCGATGCGCTCCACATGCCCGACCCGGACAACGCGAGGCTTGGCGTGAGATAGGTGTTGAGGCCGCCGCCGAACGCCGGTAGGTACTGGAAGCTCAAGAAGCCCGTGGTCTGAGCAGTGGACGACGACGGGAGCGCATCCTGGCTGAACGCACGGTTGGAGAGGCCGGCCTGCACGAACGGCACCAGTACGCCGGCCCGGGGGCGAAAGTGATAGCGCGCGCCGAGATCGACGGATCCCGCCCACATCTTGTTGCCGCGGGACGTCAGAAAGTCACCCCACCCGGCATTGAGGTAGAGCGCCCACGATGGAGTCACGCCGTACCCCAGCACGATACCGGTGCCTGGGACATGCTGGTTCGTCGAGGCCGCAATTCCTGGCTGCGCCGAGATGACGTTCGCTTCCGCGCCGATTCCCACGAGAACGCCGGTCGTGTGCGTCCTTGGCGCGCCTGATTGCGCGGCGAGTGCGACGGCGTTGCCGCCCAATGCCAACAGGAAGCCGGCGCACCGCATGGACAGGTTGCTCATATCGCATTACCCCCAGAAGGCCAACAGGTTGGCGAATCGTGCATGTACCGAGGTGGGGGCCAAGTCCTCGGTGCGCCGTCGCGTAGCTCTACCTCATCGCCTGCTCGTTTGTTCCGGCGCTGCACGGCGGGCGCCTAAGGCCACAGGTGTGCTGCATGCGAGTCACATTGCCGCTAACGATGATAATGCGCTCCAGGACATCGGGCGGCAAACCCTTCGCATCGCAGGCCCCATCGCTCTTCGCGGCCACCCCTTGCGCGCCGCGAACGCTTGCATTAGATACTGAACCATATGGTTCAGTATATGACGACGCGACTTGATACTTCGTTCGCCGCGCTCTCAGACGCCACGCGGCGTGGCGTTCTGGAGCAGCTCGGACGATCCGACGCCTCGATCACGGACCTTGCCGAGCAGTTCCGCATGACGCTCACGGGCATGAAGAAGCACGTCGGCGTTCTGGAGCAGGCGGGGCTCGTCACGACCAAGAAGATCGGGCGCGTGCGGACGTGTCGGCTGGGCCCGCGCCGGTTGGAGAAAGAGACGGCGTGGCTTGAGCGGTACCGCCAGGGCTGGGATGAACGCTTCGACGCATTGGACAAGGTTGTCGAGGAACTGACACGAAAGGAGAAGAGCGATGAACGCAAGAGACGAAAGTAGGCCCGGTCCTGTGAAGAGCCGCACCACGGTGGAACGGAAGTCGGACCGCGAGGTGGTGGTCACGCGGACCATCCACGGCCCGGCGCGCATCGTGTTCGAGGCATTTACCAAGGCCGAGCTGTTCAGGCGTTGGTGGGTGCCCAAGTCGATGGGCATGACCCTGCTGTCCTGCGAGCTGGATGCTTGTGTCGGAGGCAAGTATCGACTGGAATTCGACGTCGGTGGTCCCGAGCCGGCCGCGTTCTTTGGCACGTATGTCGAAGTGATGCCGCATTCGCGCCTTGCGTGGACCAATGAAGAAGGCGGCGAGGGCGGGTCGGTCACCACGGTGACCTTCGAGGAGAAGGGCGGCAAGACGCTGGTGGTCCTGTGCGAGCGCTATCCGTCGAAGGAAGCGCTCGACGCGGCCGGCACCGGAGCAGCCGAGGCGATGTTCGAGACGTTCGATCAGTTGGACGAGCTGCTCGTCGCCCTGGGTGAGAGCTCGGGACAGTAAGAGAGACGTGGATCGCGCGGTCGGTCGTCCGATAGTTCCGGCTCATACGGGCCGGGGCTATCGGGCGGCGTCGCGAGCATTCGATTGACCGGTCCCACGCTCACTGTACAGCGGCCGCTGCCAAAGACCTCCGCGTTCGCCAGCAGCAACGGCCAGTTAGGCGTCACGGCCTATCTGATACCACGTCGCCAGTGCGGCCGCTATCCCCGCTGCGAGAACACCAACGTCGCCGATACTCAGGTGCACGCCGGCCGGGGCTAGAGTGATGATCTCGCGATTGATAGAACCGTAGCCATGTCCCGTGAGGTACAGCTCAATCACCGCGGCGACGAGCGCCGTCACCAGTGCCGCCCCAAGTCCTGCGGCGGCACTGACAGCAAGTCGAACAAACGCGCTCCGATGCGTCATGTCTGACTCGCCCTCGGCACGCCTAACGACGGGCGTTCTGCTGCGAACGCTCTCATAGAATGCGGCCGGGGAGCGGCCGCGACCGAAGACACCCGCGGCGTCCACAGCAAGGGCTTGTGAGGCGCCGTCACACTGGTGTGGGCACGCGATACTCTGGCTCTGCGGACACTCCGTTCCCACGCTCCGGCGACCGGAGCGTGCGCCGCATCGCCGCCATCTCGTCCTCTCGGCGCTCGATCTCGACGAGCAGCTTGTGGCGGCGACGACGGCGCTGCCACCACGATTCGCTCGTGAGCATCGGATCGCGCCCGGCCCGAAACTCGCGGCGGGCCCAAGCGACGCCGAACATGAATCCGGCCCCCGGCAGCACCGCGATCACAAGGTAGCCCCACCAGTCGAGGAACTGCTCCATCGGATGGTCCTCCCCAGATCGAGGTTCAACAACGCGCGCCTAACGACGGGCGTTGTGCTGCGAACGCTCTAATAGACGCGGCCGCGGGCGGGTGCACAACTCGGATTGGAGCGCCGTCGCGGCCGCCTCCTTTGAGAGCGCCGTCGGCACCGACGTCTGTTGGCTGCGCGCGGAGCAGGTTCAGCTCGAGCTACGGACCAATGGTAATGGCCAAGGGCGCGGACATTAGGCCGTCGAAGGACCCCATTAGCTGGTATACGCCGGCCTTGAAGGGGACGCGGCTCGTCGGGTCGCCGGCGCGAAGATCGAACACGTACTGCTTGCGTTCACCCGGCCCGAATAACGCCAGGCCCGGATCGCCAATGTCGTGATCCGCGGTCAATCGGAGGTCGCCGGGCGATATGGACACCGCGATCGCCGGGTCAGTCGTGCGAAAGCGGACGACCACTGCGTAACTCGCAGGATTCGTGACGCTCACGATGACCTGAAAGGCGCCATCGTCAACACTGGGCGATGGCTGCGCTGGAAAGCTCACGATCGCGATGTCCAGGGAGTCCACGGGCACCCAAATGGCTGCGGTTGTCTGCGGTAGCATGTCGGCGTCCCCCTTGCATGCCTCATCGCATCGCACGACACCGGCACACTGAACACGGAACAGCGACGTCGGGTGGCCGCGTGACCGGCTCAGCGCATGGAGCATCTCATGACGCACGATGCGGCCGTTGGTGACTGCGTTGGTCGCCAGCACGATGCTATTGTCGTTGCTGCTCCAGTAGGCCACGGTGCCCGCTCCTTCCGCTGCGTGGAGAGCAGTCGCTGGCGCGCGTCGCCGTTCCACGCCTTTCAGTGCCCCTGACAGTCCCGAACACGACTCGGTGAGAGCCCACCAACGCGCATAGACGGCTGGCGCTGCAAACGCGACCGCGCCATCGTCGCGCGCGCAGGCGTCACAACCGAGGGCAGCCAAGACGGCAAGACAGGCTACGTGCGGACGCACATTCGAGAGGATTTGGTGTTCTTACGGCCACACAGAAGTGCGACTCGCGCATCGAGCGACTGGCCTTCTGCTGCGAACGCTCCAAATAGAAAGCGGCTAACGGCCGGCCATTTGCGATACGACCCACAGGATGCCGGCAATCGCCACGAGAATCACCACGATCCGCACCATCGCTCCGGCCACCTTGATGATAAGTGCGAGGACGACGAGCGCCGCGATTGCCAGCAACCATCCGCCGGGCGTGCTGAACAGTCCTTGAACGGCCATTTCGTACACTCCTGTGTTGGTGAGTGACCACCTCAGGAAGACGTGCTAGCACACCGCCCTATGTTGCTATTAAGAGACTGCGTCCGCCGCTGTTTGCAGGGCTGCCAAGAACAATCCGGATCACTAGTCGGCGTAACGCTCGGGTTCAGCGGCGGGCCGCGCAGCGGACCGTCCGCTGCACGCCGTTGTTAGTCGCGCGCGCGCCGATAGTGCATAGCGACTGCGTCGTTGCGGAGCGGCGTCGCCGAGACGAGCTCGAGCCGTCTCGTGCTGCGCAGCCCACTGTCGTACAGGGTCGGGCCGTGACCGACGATCCTGGGGTGGACGAGGAACTTGTAATCATCGATCAGATCCAGCCGGTCCAGCTCGGTCGCGAGCTTGCCGCTCCCGAGGAGCACGCCGGCAGGGGTCGCGTCCTTGAGCTCCTGCACGCTCGTGCGCAAGTCGCCGGCGATGTGGTGGCTGTTGGTCCACGGGAAGCCCGTGCGCGTTGACGACACCACAAACTTCGGCTTGGCCTCCAACTTGACCGCCCACTCACGCATCGCCGGTGGCGCCTCCACGTCGCCGCGAGCGACCGCCGGCCAGTAGCTCTCCATCAACTCGTAGGTAACGCGGCCCCACAGCATCGCCCCTCCCTCGTCCATGAGGCGGGTGAAGAAAGCGTGTGTCTCGTCGTCGGCGATTCCTTCCTGGTGGTCGACGCAACCGTCGAGGGTGACATTGATGCTGAAGGTCAAGAGTCCCATGGCGACGCGTCTTCTCCGAGTTGGGCGGACCGCAGGACTGTCACTTGTCGACGAGTACCTCGCTGCGGCGAACGACTTCAGATAAGCATCTGGCGAATCACACACACTGTGAGCGAAGCGAGCTTCAATAGATCGCCCGTCAGCTTCAACGCGAGTTAGGCGTGCGGCCGCCAGAGAATATTGGCCACCGCGTCGAACCTGACGTCGCCTGTTACCGCTCGCGCTTAATCAGCACGACGTCGTTCGAGACAGACCATCGCGACAGAGCCAGTCGTGTGCCGTCAGGCGACCACTGAAACGCCCCGATGAACTGCCCGTCGGAGAAGTGTGTGATCTGCTTCTGGTCGCTTCCGTCTTTTGCCTTCACAATGATATTCGTTCCCGTCTCATCCACCTCGGCGACGGATCGGTTGTTCGGCGATTCTCGTCCTTCACTGATAGCGGTCTTCCCGACGGCACCATACCACACGCTATTTGAACGCCATCCGACTGCGGGTGAAATCTCGGAAAGGCCGTCGACAAGTACTGTTGCAGAGGAGCCGTCGGCGTCGGCAACCCAGATACTGCTGTTGGCGGTGCTCCGCCCGCTGACCATCGTACCCTCAGCACTGATGCTCACACCGTCATAGTTATCGGCGTCTTCGAACATTCGGGAAGACTCTCCGGACGGCACAGCAATCTTCCACAGTTGCCGTGGCGAAGACGATTCGCTTTGAAAGGCTCCCACCAGCGTTGCTGAGTCCAGCCACACCAGTCCACTTGCATTCGGCCCTTTCATCGGCAGAACCGTGCGTTCCGTGGCCATGCCGACATCAACCACAATTATCGCACTGACACCCTTGGACGAGGCCAATACAGCAACGCTCCGCCCGTTCGGCGACCACGCCGGGGTAATCACCCGCGCCGAATTGGCAAATGACAACAGATGGTCGGGTGCCGCTCGCGTAAGAATGGTCCGTGCGCCCGCGCCATTCTTATCGGCGATGACGAGCTGATTCCCTGTCGAGCGAATGAACGCCATGCTGTCGCCGCTCGGCGACCACGTGGGCACACTCGCCACGTCGTCAACGATCTTGCGTGCTGGTCCACCGTCTGTGGGAACACGCCACAGACTTGCAGACTTGTCTGCCTCGACACGCACCGCGTCCACTGCATGTCCGTTGGGAGTGAATGCCGCCCCGCGCAGAATGATCCCCGGTTCCGCAGTGATGAGCCTTCGTTCAGTCCCGTCAGGATTGCGGAGGAAAAGGTTGTAGCCGACATCGTCCCGAAGAACGTAGGCGATGAGAGCGCCACTGCGCGAGATCGCCGGTCGCCCCGCTAAACCCAGTCTTGTGACAGGCTTCTGCACCAATTCCGGGGTGGGTGATGCCGTCCGCTGTGCGTCGCTCGCGCATGCGACCGAAGCCAGCAGCAGAACAGTAGGAGCCACACTCACAGTACGCATGACTGACGAATATGTCGCGAATCCCGGAGGTCCCGCCACCGTTGCTTTGCCCTCCGACAGATCGCCTTCCCTCGCTACGAGCGGGCTCATCATCAGACAATACCTCGGCGTCCTTCAGGCAGTCAACACAGACGAACCCTCGTAGCCAACCGAATCTTCTCGCGTATCTGCGGGTCACGATCGGGCGGAACTTGCCGAAGTCGATGGATTCGCATTGCTGACACTGTTCGTGCGCCGCCTAACGAATTGCCGCTCAGGGGCGAGCGGCGAATTCGGTGCTCACTCTACCTCGATCTGTCCGCCGCTCGTCGGCTGCAGCGGCTTGTTAGACCGCGTGACGTCGCTGAGCGGCCTGAAGAGCCTAGTCCGGGATTAGCACGTTGGGGTAGAGCGTCAGCTTGAAGGGCGTCTGGCCGCACCGCGCCGTGCGGCCGCGACGGCGGCACCAAAGAGCAAACCGATCACCATGCCGACAACCAGGTGGCCCATGGCGAGCCCCAGGATCATCCCCAGGACCAGTCCACCAACTGCTGTGAGTCCCCGTTTCTTCATCTTGCCTCCGACAACCGGACGACTTGTTCAAACCGAAAAGACGTGATCCTCGATGACGAGCGGTGCGCCCGCCCGGAGGCTAGATAAACGCACTGCGCGCTCCCCAGAACGGGAACGAAGTGCCCGCGCCCAACTCTGTCGCGCAGCTCGTTGATGGAGCGAGCTCTGCTCGGCTTTCCGATCAGTCGGTCTAACGACCACGGTTCAGCTGCAGCCGAATCAAATAGAGCGCGCGCAGCGCGCCCACGACAGCTCGGCTGACTACTGCAACCGATTGTTAGACGGCGTGCTGTGATCCTCTTGCTACTGCGGCGGCACTCAGAATCACGGTTAGTGTTCCGGACGCTCGATGACAACGCCTGCCTTCATCACGAACCGCACCTTTCGCATTGCTGTGACGTCTCGCGTCGGATCGCCAGCCACCGCAATAACATCGGCCAGCAGCCCGGGAGCAAGCGTCCCGCGGTCGGGTAGCATGAGAAACTCCGCGGCCCGGATTGTTGCACTCTGCAGCGCCTGAGCGGGTGTCATCCCCGGGGCGACGAGCGCTCCGAACTCACGCCACGGATCGTTCTTCTCCAAGGGACCGTCCGTGGAAAAGGCTATGCGGACTCCCGCGCGGATGGCCTGCTCTTGGCTTCGCTTGGCGAGCGGCGCCATTTGCTCGAACTTGCGACGCACAGCGGGCGGAAGCGTCGCCGGATCCATCGAGTCGAAGAGGTAAGCCTGCGGCACGAGCCAGACACCCCGCTCCTTCATGAGGGCAATCGCCTCAGGCGTAAGCATGGAACCGTGTTCGATCGATGCGACGCCTGCGCGCAGGGAGGCCATGATGCCATCCGTGCCATGCGCATGGACGGCGACCCTGAGGCCGTGACGGGCGGCTTCCTCGACCGCTACACGAATCTCTGCTTCAGAGTATTGTTGAGCGCCGGCGGGTCCTTCGAATGAGAACACTCCGGCCGTGGCGCACACTTTGATCCACTGGGCGCCGTGCTTTATCTGGTAGCGCACAGCCTTCAACACCTCATCCGGACCGTCGGCAACGCCCCCTTCAGGTCCACGTTCGAGAATGCCGGGCGCAAACCCCGTCAAGTCGCAATGGCCGCCAGTGATGGTGATGTAATGCCCGACCGGAATGACGGTGGGTCCTTCAATCCACCCTTGAGCAACCGCCCGCGCGAGGGCCACGTCCACAAATCCGGTGGAACCCATATCGCGCACCGTCGTGAATCCCTGGAGCAACGCGCGCCGAGCATTGCGGCTGGCGCGAAGCGTCATGAGCGCCGTCGTCTCGTATGCTCTCTGCGTGACCCAATTCGCCCCGGGTTCATCCTGCAAGTGGATGTGCGAGTCGATGAGCCCCGGAAGCAACGTCGCGTCGCCACGTCGATGACTGTCGCATCCAGAGGCAGCGTCGAGGCTCCCACCGAGCGAATCTGGCCACCTTCGACCACTATAACTCCGGGTTGGCGAATCTCGCCGGTGGTTACGTCGAGCAGGCGAGCAGCGCGCACAACCGTCGTTTGCGCGTCGAGTTGCGCGGCGAGCACTCCCAGAATGATCCCCAGCTGCAACGCCTGCGTGCGCCTGATCCGGGTCATCGTAGCCCCCTAAAGTGTTCGCCTGCGCCGTCTAACGTCAGGTTGTGCTGTGGCCGTTCAAATAGAATGTGGCGCCGCAGGCGCCGCTACCGAAGCCCGGCCATCTGCACCAACCATCGTTAGCCTGCGCGGGGCGCGAGAACCATAGCGAGACCGACACCGCTACAGGTCGCAAAGCCGAGCGCGACGGTGAACACCGCGGGCGCGGATCCCGCGCCCAGGGCGAACGCAGTGATCCCCGCGGTCCCCGTCGCGGCGAGGATGGCGAACGCCGCGTGGACAACGAGCGACCGCGATGACGGGCTCCCGCGCCGAACCAGGGCAAGCATGCCCGCGGCCGTAGCCGTCGAGACGAGCGCGAGCCAGATGAAACGGAAGTCTGTGCCCGTTGTGGTCGCGCGAACGGCGGCGCAGAGCAGCGGCACGCCGGCGATGAGTAGCCCAGCAACCTTCATCTTCCCTCCGCCGGATGAAGGCGAACGCCTCGACGCGTGCCTACCTAGCGCCCTGTCCTAACAACCGGGACCACTTCTCAGGACCGCCCTCGACGCCGCGATCGTGGGAAGAGCCGCGGATTCCGGTGCATGAACCGTCGCACCGCGTCGACGGCGAACGAGAAGCGGCCGCGGCGCGTGTAGGCGTAGCCGATCACGCCTACGATCACGGCGCCGATCAGGTCGAGGATGAGGTCAGACATCGTGTCGCGGACGCCGGTCTCGTGGCTCATCATGTTGATGTGCGGCCATCGGAGGTCGACCGCGAACTCGAAGATCTCCCAGACCACGCCGAGCGTGACGGCGAAACAGACGCCGAAGACGGACAAAAGCGCGGGTCCGGTCGTGCGCGGCAACCGGTCGGACTGCAACAGCAGGAACATCACGATCCAGCCGACGATACCGAAGAGGAAGCCCGAGCCGGTGTGCAGGACGATGTCCCACCACCAGTATTCAGAGTAGAAATCGCCCGCCGAACCGAGGAACAGCGAGAGGAAGACGAACAGGGCGGCGATGAGCTGGAACTCGGGCGGTACGTGAATGCGCGAGCGCCGTAGCACGTAGGTCGGCACGACGGTCAGTGCGATCACCGCAAGGGTGAGGAAGACGTTCTCCCAATCGCGCCGTAGCAGGAACAGCACCAGGCCCACCGCGAGCCACAGTTGGATGAACAGCGTGGCGCCGTTGGTGAGTCGGCGCGCGCCGGCGGAGAGCGGGGCTGCGCCCGGCGGAGGCACGGGTCGTGCGGGCTGCGTCACTACCCTGTCGCCGGCGTCTTTGAAGGTACCATGTGGGGAATCTATGGCACGAGCAAGGTTGGTGCGTTCTGAGTTGAAGCACCCCCCATCACCGAATCGCCCCGGGTGCTCCGGGCGCTCGCCTAGTTGAGTGCGCGGCCATCGGCACCAAGCGGCGTTACACAGCGCCTAACTCGCGGTGGACGCTGTCGGCGGAGGCGCACGTCCCCGCACGACGGAGCGCGCGAGTTGCGACGCGAGGGCGAGTCCCACGAGATTCACCGCGGAGTCGAGGGCGATCATGGTGAGCGAGAGCGACTCGTACCACGCCCACGCGGTCATGCCCACCGTCATCGGGACCCAGAGCACCAGAACGACCGGCACGAGGGTGTTCGCCTTCGGGATTCGCCGTTCGCGCTGTCGGAAGTACGCCGCGGTCGCCACGCCGAGAGGCACATTGAGCACCGCCCAAACGCTCCAAATCTCGGCCCAGGGCATCACGCGATCGCCGACCGCAAGCGCACCGTACCACTCTGCTCGCATGAACGCGAACCATGCCACAGCCCACGCGAGGCCGTAAGCGATCGCCCAAAGCAGGCCGGCGAAAAGGATGGTCACGGCGCTCCTCACACCGGTACTCTCACCGCCCGACGGACCGTTTCACGAAGAGTCCTCTCGTCTGGCTAACGAAGGGCGTTGTGCTGCGAACGCTCGAATAGAATGCGGCCGCGCAGCGGCCGCTACCAAAGACATCCGCGTTCGTCAGCAGCAACGGCTTGTTAGGCACCGCCTACGTGATGCTGCGCTCGAGCGAGCGCCCGAGAGTCCAGCGACCGTGAAAGTTGACCAGTTCCCAACCGCCGCTCTCGCGGAAACCACGCTGGCGCCCGCGATAACTAAACGTACAGGACTTACTGACGTTCAGGACCCAGCTTTCGCTCTTTGGAGCACGACTGAGTCGCACGCGTACGCGATACCCGACGGGGTCCGCTATCGCCGTGCCGTCACTCGCAGTGCCATCGGGGCAGGACACGCCGTCCGTGGGCGCCTCGCTGATCGTTAGCCGCGCCGCGCGGAGCAGCACGGCGGACGCTGAATCTGACGCGATTGTCAACTGGCTGCCGCGTGCACCTGCACCTCGAAGCGAGTCGAGGACCACCGAGCGCAAGACAGTGAGCATCCCCGCATCAACAGAGTCCCGGAAGGTCTCCTGCGTCTCCAACCGCATGCTCACGAGGAATGCGGCACACAAGATGAGGAGTGTTCTCTTCTTTGTCATGGATTCCACTTCAGTGTGCCTAACGACTGGCGTTGTGCTGCGGCGCTTCTAATAGATGCGGTCGCGGGCGCGCACGCCAGCCAGCGTTCACCAGCGATGCCGTCCGCCCGCGGCCGCTTCCTTCGACAGCGCCGTCGGCACCAACGCGGGTTAGCGAGACGCCTTGACGTTATGGCGTTTTAGTGACAGATTGTGCTTATGCCATCCACCAAGCGTGCCACCGTCTACTTTGAGGCGCCCATTCATCGGGCCCTCCGGCTCAAGTCTGCGGAGACAGACGCCAGCGTGTCGGAACTCGTGAACGCCGCAGTGCGTCGCAGTTTGGCGGAAGACGCCGACGATCTGGCGGCCTTCCATGACCGCGCGAAGGAGCCACGCGTAACCTTCGAGGCCGTCGTCCGCGATCTGAAGAAACGTGGCAAGCTATAGCATCTTGCTCACGCGGTCGGCCGCCAAGGAACTTGAGCGTGTGCCGACGAAGGACCGCCATCGCATTGTGACGAGAATCGGAACACTCGCCGACAACCCGCGCCCCGTGGGCGCTGAGAAGCTCAGCGGGGACGACAAATACCGAATCCGCCAGGGCGACTACCGCATCCTATACGGAATCGTCGATGCCGACCTTATCGTCACCGTCGTCCGGATCGGCAACCGCCGCGAGGTCTACCGGCGGTAGCCACAGAGCGTCTAGGTCTCGCTAACGTTTACGGTTCAGCTGCAGCCGCATCAAATAGAGCGCGCGCAGCGCGCACACAACAGATCGGCTGACGGCTGCAACCGTTTGTTATGCGGCCTCACTGTCGACTGCGAAAAAAGCGCAAGACTTCACGGTCGAAGTCGGTTGCATTCTCGTATTGTGGCGTATGGCCCGCACGATCGAACACCCGGATCGTGAGCGAAGCAAAGGGTGTTCGCACTCCCTTCCATACAGTCGGCGGCACGACATAGTCGTGAACCCCGAGTGCAACGAACGCTGGTACCTTGATTGGATCGCCAGATAGGTCCCACTGGAACGGTGTCGTTTGCAGGTCGGTGACAAGTGCGTCGTTGATCGCCACGCCACTCCAAAGCGGTGTTGAGTCGAAGGTCGAGTCCGCCCAGTACAAAGCACCGTTTGCGACGTACGAGGCAACAACGCGGCGGCCGGGATGCGCACGGGTGAGCGAATCCAGCGCGAGTCGATTCTTGTCGTGCTGCGCTCGCCGACCGGCGGAGAACTGGCGCGCACGATACGCTCGCACGCTGTCGCCGTTTGTCGGAAGGCTTGGCAAGCCGCCGATCGCGACAACATGCGTGACGTGCTCGGGATACTTCGCCGCGTACGCGAGTGCGACCAGGCCATGAATTGAATGGCCGACCATGACGAACCTCTCCAGTCTGAGCTGCTGCCGCGCTAACTCGATGTCCGCAACGGCCTCTGATACGCCGAACGGAACACCATCGCGGCGAGTCGCACCGGGGACAAACCCCCGCTCGGCGACGTGCGCGCATTGTAGTGCATCGGCAAATACCTGGGAAAACACGCGTGGGTAGTAGAGCTCAGAGCCATAGGTGATACAGGGCAGCCCACGGCCAACAACGACGTACGGCAGATGCGCGCCGGGGACATCGATTGTACCACTTGTTTGTGGTTGCGCGCGCAACGGCGTAGCTGCTGCGACTGCCAGCACGCACGTGAGGAAGATGGAGACTTTGGACACCGTTCCCTCCCGAGGCATGGGACGAGGGCCGCATAACGACTCGGCGTTCTGCTGCGAACGCTCCCAATAGAATGCGGCCGCGGAGCGGCCGCTACCACAGACATCTGCGTTCGTCAGCAGCAACGGTTTGTTAGGCGGCTTTCGGGTTATCCGGTCAAGGCGCGGGCGGAGGAACCAAGCACTGAACGGCCGCCGCAAACCACTGATCTCCTTCCTTCTGATACACTCCCTGGCAGAGGCCGGTGATGCGCGGGAGCTCGGTGCCGGTAGGGTCTTTGAGTCCCGTCAGAGCGAAGGACGCTTCTTCCACGGCGATGGTGGGCGAAAGCGCGCGGATGCGCAGCGGGCTAAGCGCGATTCGCGTTCCCTTCATCGGCCCGGCGAACTGCTCTTTCAGTCCCTGCGCAATCTCGAGTCGACCGTGGTGGGTGAATCCCAGTGCGTATGTGTGCGTGCCATCAGTCGCGTAGATCGCGGCAACCGCGTCGGCATCGCCGGCGTTGTAGGCGGCCTCGTACTGTTTGACGCGCTCTCTGATTGCGGTCTCAACGGGCTCTTGGTCGAGAGCGCCGCTCGCGCAGCCGAGCGCCAACGCTGCAAACGGAACGACCAGACATGTCCTCTCCACTGGATCCTCCTTTCGTGTGCGTCTCCCTGACAGGGTTTCGATAGAGTCCGCCTAACGTCTACGGTTCAGCTGCAGCCGCATCTAATAGAGCGCGCGCAGCGCGCCCACAACAGAGCGGCTGTCGGCTGCAACCGTTAGTTAGCCCCCGGGCGATCACCAACCCAAGGCCCGGTGAGCTGAAATCGAGGATAGAAGAGGTTCTCGGTGACCTGGATCATCGACCCGAGCGGACTTCCAGTCAGCGGACCTTGCACGCGTACGATGACCAGTTGCAGGTCCGCAGGTGTCCCGAGCTCCGTCCAGACGATGCGCGCCAGTCGGCGGCCAAGCACCTTCTCAGGCGGACATCCGTCCTCCTCGGCCTTCGTCGGCGGTGGTCCGAACATCCAACTGCCGGCAGCCGCCGTGGCGGGCGTCAGCGTGCTGTCGCGCAGAACGAGCACCACCGTGTCGCGCCCGAGCGCATAGGCGCTGTCCAGTGGATACGGGCCGGCCGCACGCTGCAGCTGCGCGTGCACGTTACGCGCGATTGGCTGCTGCGCCTCACTGGTGGCGCTCGCCAACGTGAGTGCAAGACCGAGGCTGCAGAGTGTCTTGAGAAGCGACATTCCGATTCAGTTTCTGTGGGGCTAACGACCGGCGTTGTGCTGCGGCGCTTCTAATAGATGCGGCCGCGGGCGGGCGCACCAGTCCGGTTCGTGCGCAGGATGCGGCCGCCCGCGGCCGCTTCCGCAGCAGCGCCGTCAGTACCAACGCAGGTTAGGTAGAGCGCCGGTGGTCACTGGCGCCAGGCAGACCGCGTTGGTCCGTAGCTGAGCGTGCAGGGTGTCGACAAAGCCGACCCGAAGCTGCAGTTGATCTCTCAGTACTGCATATCCGACCTTGAGCACGCGCACTTCGAATACGCCAGTGGATAGTGAGTCTGCGCGGGCCCAGCCGAGGCTGTCGGTACGGACGGTGAGAGCGAATCGCGGCGCCTGCAACGAGCCTTGGAACACGTCCACCGAGGCCCGCGGGAGGACCCGCGTTTCCCCGCGGCTTGCAACGGTCACCCGTATGACTAGGCTCCCGCGGGACGAGCTGCTGAGCCGCGGATCCGGACGCGCGGCACGTATAACGTCGAGGCGGCCAAGGCCCGCCTGTCGCGTATGGCACGTGACCTCACTCAGACGTGGTTCCAATGACGGAACGCTCGCAACACGGTGGCAGTCCGTCAAAAGGCCCGCGCCAGCGAGAATCAAAGCAAGGTACCTAGCCTTCGCGATCAACTCATGGCTCCTACCTAACGACTCGGCGTTCTGCTGCGAACGCTCTAATAGAATGCGGCCGCGCAGCGGCCGCTACCAACACCCGCGTTCGGCAGCAGCAACGGCCTGTTAGGCACCGCTATCGACTTGGCTTTGGCCAGGAGGATGATCCAAGCAGTCGTCGATGTACCACTCCAAGAACTCCCGGAGAGACTCAAGCGCTTTCGCCCGCTCGCGATGATCGAGGTCTTCTGCCACGGTTCGATACGGCGACTCGCCATCGTCAGGGGCGCGCCACTCGGCCAACACAGCCAAGTCTTGGCCGGTAACGAAGAACGATGCGTCTCCGCGGCGCCAGCCCGCGGCATCTATCGCCCCGAGGCGATCCGCTAGTCCCTCGAGATCGCGAACGAGAAGCCACAGTGACCCAGTCTCGGATTCCGCATCGACGCGCGCACGCGTGCGAGCCGCCGCCCATCGAAGCGCAGCGATGCCATCAGCGAGGACCTTTTCGGCTGCGAGCGGGATCAGATCGTGATACTCCGTGCGAGTGCCTAACGACTCGGCGTTCTGCTGCGAACGCTCTAATAGAATGCGGCCGCGGAGCGGCCGCTACCAAAGACACCTGCGTTCGTCAGCAGCAACGGCTTGTTAGGCACCCTAGCGAAACAGCGCTCGGAGCATTTCGCCAACGACGCCGGCGACCACCGCGAGAACGAGCAAGGCAGGGATCGCTGCGAAGGCCAACTTCATTGTAAATCTGACGAGGCTACCGAAGGGGACCTCGAAGTCCGTAACCACGACCGCGGGAGGCGTTGGCTTACGTCTGCGAGAGCGCACTTCCTCGGTCTCAACCTGCACTCCACCGAGCATGAGCGGCGGACCTTCCTGTTCTGCGGAATCAGACATGATGTCAGCGAGTGAGGTGTGCCTAACGACTCGGCGTTCTGCTGCGAACGCTCTAATAGAATGCGGCCGCGCAGCGGCCGCTACCAAAGACCTGCGTTCGTCAGCAGCAACAGCTTGTTAGGCCGTGCACGCAGTGCCACGACTAGATACCCGACAGGAGCACTAGATCCACTCGGACGCTATCCCGCATCTGCCCGGGAGGGTAGTCCGGCTGAAGGCGCACTACATGGCCCGTATCGCTCGCTGCCACGTAAGTTGAACCGGCGGGCGGTGCGGCAGTAGTAATCAAACACACCGCGGTCGGACCGATCGGCGAAATGACGATCCCCCGATAGTAGCCCTGACTATCCGTCGTAGTCGCGTTGCGGAGCCCACCCATGCTGCTTGCGCTGCAGCTTGGCATGCTCGCTTCCACGGTGATGCGCGCGCCGGATACTGCTACCCCCGCGGCCGATCGCACGGTGCCGTAGACGACGGCTGATGTGGTACAGACGTCGCAGCCCTGAGGCTCGGTGCCACGTCCACAGGAAAGCGCAAGGCCGCATAACGCGAGGAGAACCGGTGTCGTGAGACGGCGCATTTGGCGATCTACTGAAGTGATGATGAACTGTGTGGCGGCCTAACGACCGTGGCTCAGCTGCGCCGCATTCCAACAGAGCCGCCGCGGGCGCAGCCCGCGGCGGCCAACCGACAGAGTATGCGGCGTCTGCTGCAGCCACTTGTTATGCGGGCGGGACAATCCGCTACTTCCCACCAGCGGGCACCGGTTCAATCGAGTGACATGAGTACCGCTTGAACTGCCAGCCGGTGGGGGTCTTCTGCAGAATATCCAGGCACATCACATGATCTGTTACGACCTTTCCATCGGGTCCGGTGACGTGCTCTGTGTACCTGGCGCGAGTATAGACGAGGTCACCTCCGCCACCCACCTCCTCGATGTCCGCGCTCTGTTCGACCTTTGGCCACGTCTTCATCGCGGCGACCGCTGCGTCCCGTCCAACGATTGGTGGTGCATGATCCACGCTGGCCCAGATGTCCGGAGCCAGCAATTCCGCGGCGGATGCGACGTCGCCAGCCGCGACAAGCTGATTCCACTTGGCATAGTGTGCCTTTAGGGAAGCAGTGTCGATTGGAGCAGTCTCGGACCTACCGGGTGAACATGCTCCGACTGCAACAAGCATCGCACCGCCGAAGAGCCCATTCCATCTCATCGGTAATCTCCCAAGTAAGACGTGGCCGCGGCTCCGGAACCTGTGCGCCGCATAACGACTCGGCGTTCTGCTGCGAACGCTCTAATAGAATGCGGCCGCGCAGCGGCCGCTACCAACGACATGCGTTCGTCAGCAGCAACGGCTTGTTAGGGGGCAATCACTTAGCGAGTGCCTGCGGCAGCCGCGATGCCAGCGCGGACGGACTTCTCTATTGCGGACAGAGGCGTGGCGCGCGGCGCCACTGGGTTGAGCGTGGCCGTCGCGAGTACCTCGGACGTCTCGCCGTCCACGATCCGGGCTGCGTACTCTGTACACCGCCACGGGCCGAGCCCGGTGCGGCGGCACCGCGCCGTGACGAGGAGGAGCGCCTCAGGTGGCTGTCGCCGCTGTGACGTCACCACGGTGAGACCCGCGTCTCTTAACGCGCGAGCAGTGGCCTTGCTCACCGCTTGGGGCACGGGCGAATAGCTGGACTGCACTCGAACGCGGGTCTCGCGATTCAGTGCGGAGGCACGTACAACCACGCGGACCTCTGGTGATTGCGCACCACTGGGCCCGGCGAGAAGGACGACAAGAGCCAGCGCGCTCATACGTCGCATTTGTCCGTTGCCCCCCTAACGTTTACGGTTCAGCTGCAGCCGCATGAAATAGAGCGCGCGCAGCGCGCCCACAACAGAGCGGCTGTCGGCTGCAACCGTGAGTTAGGATCCCGCAGGCTGAGTCACTCGGCCCACTCGACTTAGCACTGCACCGACTGCGAACCAGCAGAACATCCAGAGCGCGACATCGACTGCCAGCCTCAGCGCGTCGAAGGGATCCGAGAGGAAATTGTACCGAATACCGGCGACCCAACCGAACGTGCGCGCTGTCACGTGGGTCAGAAGGAACTGCACGAACGGGTTGTGCCAGCGATGGGCACTCGCAGTTTCCGGTGACATGATCTTTCCTCGGAGTGCCTAACGACTCGGCGTTCTGCTGCGAACGCTCTAATAGAATGCGGCCGCGGAGCGGCCGCTACCGAAGACCTGCGTTCGTCAGCAGCAACGGCCTGTTAGCTGGGGCGCGACTGGAAGCCGGGTACGCCGCGCGCCCGAAGATACTCGAGCACTCGGGGCACCACCTCATCGAGAGCCTCCCCGTAGGAGCGCTTTGAGGTTGCGTCGAAGTGACGACGAGTCTCCCGTTGCTGCGGCAAGAAGGTACCAACTTCTACAAACCACCCGGACGCCGGATGGAGAACACGGACGGACAATAGCACTGACGCTCTAAACAACTGGCCCAGGGCGAGCATGTCGCCATCGGCGATCGCCAAGGAATCCCTCGCGCCTCCGCAGGGGCCTACCTCCTCAACCATCCGCACGTCATTCAGCTCGATTCGACGATAGGCGCTTGTGTCGATCGCATGCCACACCCGTTCAAGCAGCTGTTGCGCGGCAGCCCAACTCGGCTCGTTCCCACAAACAAATGCCGGCACCACCAACAACCGAGACGGCGACTGTGCCGACGCATTCTCGGCAAGCCCAGCCTGCAATGCCAAGAACAGGGCGATGCTACGCCACATGGAATTGATTGCCTCCAGCTAACGACTGGCGTTGTGCTGCGGCGCTTCTAATAGATGCGGTCGCGGGCGCTCCCACAACTCGGGTGCGCAAGCAATCCTTGCCGCCCGCGGCCGCTTCCCTAAGTGCGCCGTCGGCACCAACGCTGGGTTAGGCGGGCGAACAAACAGCGCCAAGCGCTACTCCGGATCGACGGGCGCGTCGAGCACGACCGCCGTTGTGGGGTTTGCGCTGATGCGCTCGATTCGCCGAGTGAGGATCCGTTGACCAATCAGGTAGATCATCAGTCCAGCAGGAATGAGACAGATCCCGACGATTGCGAGCAACGGAAGACTAAAGGAGGGCAGCCCGCCAATCTCCACGCGAATGCCGGAATCTGTGCCGCTCCAGGTGCGGGTTCGGAGAAGGAGGAAGATCCCCCCGAGCGTGGCCCCAGCGCCAGCTCCGCGGATAGCGATCGCACTGCGGAGACTCTCCTTCGCATCGGCCTGCACGATGGCCTCGCGCCAGGTTCGGCGATGCGGCACCCTGCGCTGAGGCCTGTCTGGTAGCATGGGAATGACACTCCTTCGATCCGCCTAACAGATCGGCGTTCCGCTGCGTGGCTGCTGGCGGGCGAGCATCCTTGATGCTGCCGAATCAAGGCGCCGAGGGCAAGCCACCTTGATGCGGAATCCAGCCACGCCAGCAGCAACGCCTTGGTTAGACGGCGGCGTCACCCGGCGCATGCGCAGCCACGTGGAGAGTTGCAGGTCTGCACTGCCAAGATGCATTCGTCGCCACAAGGCTTCTTCCCGACGGCGCAGATCTTGCAGCAGCCCACGGAGGTGATGGAATCCCGGCACGCGGCGAGCTGAAGGGTGCCTAGCACAAACAGGATCGGGACCAACCGCACGAAGGCCAGCATCATACCAGCGGCCCCCGACCGAGTAGCAGGGATGTGCATCTGAGTAGCTCCCATGCGAAGTTCGCCCGTCTAACGACTGGCGCTGTGCTGCGGCGCTTCTAATAGATGCGGCCGCGGGCGCGCACGCCAGCCAGCACGGCAGGCCAGAGCAAGCCGCCCGCGGCCGCGCCCTTTGATAGCGCCGTCGGCACCAACGTGTGTTAGGCTGACGTCGACACCCGTCTCGAGACCGACTTACAGAATGCCGAAGCCAGCGCGCACATACACCATTTCATTCGACGCTGTCGCTTGCCGCTCGACACCCGCTTCCAGCCAGCGTGAGTGCTGCGCGCGCCTCGAACGAATTCCGAGGCCGATCTGCCCCAACCCCACCGGCGTCCGACGGTCACCTTTGTCCCAGTCCGCCCAGTTGCTAGAGACCACACCCAGTACTCGAGACCAGGATACCCCAACACCAACATGCGCGAACAGGGCGCTGGCGCCCAGGACACCCCGGACGTCGGTGCCGATGCGCCACTCATCGCGAACGCGGCGCATGTCGCAGGGATCCTCTACGCAGACCCAACCTCCACCGCTCCATGGACGCGCGTAGGCACTACTGATGCGTCCAGTGAAGTGCCCCGCGCTCCAGAGACGCATCGTCGCCCCAAACGCGTACACGTTTGCGCCAACGGCGCCAAAGTCACCTGAAGACGCGCCTAGCGTGATTGCGACCCGCGCTTCACGCGAGGATTGGGCGTACAAGTCCGCCTGGCGCGTGCCGAACGCGAGCACCCCCGCCGCGGCGAACAATAGCAGTCGAGTCATTTCTCCCCCCAACAACTGAATGACAACTCACAAAGCCAGGCGAGCACCGTGGCCCTGCGGCGGAGTCCAATCGACTCCTGTCGACTGAAAGCTATGCTCGGACGCAGCCTAACGACTCGGCGTTCTGCTGCGAACGCTCTAATAGAATGCGGCCGCGCAGCGGCTGCTACCAAAGACCCCTGCGTTCGTCGGCAGCAACGGCTGGTTAGGGCGCACTGACAACGACTGTGGTCGGGGGACCAGTAATCGACCACCGATGCGCAATGATGACTACACCCGCAAACTCGTATCGTCCCGGCGGCGCGGCCCTGACGTCTCCGAGTACTTGCGAAGACGTCGAGACATACGTGCGACCATCCCACGTCGCTACGACCGCAATAGAATCCCCCGGCGCGACGCGCAACCCCGGCCAGCCGGTCGACGGCAGCGGCACGAGCGTCGAGTCGCAGAGCACCGAGGCCGAACGGTAGTTCACCGCTCCAGGCCCAGTGACGCTATACGCGAGCGAGCAAGTGGCCAGCGGTTGCCCGGTGAACACCGCCGAGTCAGTCACATTGCGCGCCACGACACGCACGGCCAATGACTCGCCCGAGCGAATGGTACTGCGACTCGTCGTGAGCCTGATGTCAAACATCTTCGGCTCCGATGTCGTCGGCGCTCTGCCGCAAGCGCTCGCGGCAGCCCCTGCGAGCGCGATAGGCATGACATATCGGAAACGAAAGCGCTGACGCATCGCCGCCCTCGGTACGTGTGTCGTTCACGTCGCCCTAACGACTAGCGTTGCGCTGCGGCGCTTCTAATAGATGCGGCCGCGGGCGGGCACGCCAGCCAGAATCGTACTCCGGGGTCGCCCGCCCGCGGCCGCTTCCCTAGTTGCGCCGTCGGCACCAACGCGGGTTAGGCAACTCACTGATTGGTGTCGCGTATCGCGCAATAGTACCCCGCGCCATCCGGCAGCCTCTTTCGTGTGATTCGGTCGATCGGCACAGCAAACCCCGTCTCCGGCCGCGCCCAATGGCCGCCAAAGGCGCCAGGTGAATACCAGTCGATGAAGTAGTACGTTGACACGCCGTCAGCGCAGTCGAAGTCGGGGCACCCGATGATCAGCGTCGCTCCACGCACTTTCACCCCATCCCGCCACCGCCGCTGTCCGTCGCGGTACTCAACTCCAACGAGCACAGACAGTCCCAGCGGACGCGAGTAGGAGGCGTCGCGCGCGCTCTCTCTCTGAGTATACGAGCTGTCGGGACGTTCGAGCTCTAGTGCGGCACCTCGTCCGCTTGGGAATCTGACATTGGCTGTGTCTATCGCGAGGAGGCGATACTTGCCGGCTAACGAGGAAATGGGCGATCCCTTGCCGACCGCCTGCGAGTCACTCGGCCGGGTACTGTCACATCGTAGGGTCCTTTCGAGGGCTCGCTCCTGGCCAAATGCGGCCGAGGACGAGAGGGCAATGAGCGTGATTGTACGGGCAAGTGTCATGAGGTGCCTAACGACTCGGCGTTGTGCTGCGGCGCTTTCCATAAATGCGGCCGCGGGCGGTGGGCCGCCAGCCCGCTTGGTGCGCGCGACTCCGCCGCCCGCGGCCGCTTCCCTACCAACGCCGTCAGCACCAACGCGGGTTAGGGCGCATCACCTCGGGGTATCGCGCGCAGATGCCACCCACGTCATCCACGCGTCCAGATCATCCCCATAGTGTTTTCCACTCACCTGCTCCAGAAACCCCCGTGTGACGTCGTGCCCCGCCTCCCGGCTGGCGCGCAGGCGCGCCAGCAGCAACGGCGCGCCCGCTTGCAGCAGTGGTCCAGCGAGATAAGGCGCCACCTTGGTTCGCGTCAATACCTCGAGCAACTGCACCTGCGCAAACAGGTTGGTCCCGGCCATGATCGCCTGAAGTCCGTCGAGCGCCGGCGTCCAATCGACCGTTCTCGGCGTGTACCGGGCCAACGTCGTGAGGATCTGCGAGGCAGTCGCCCCCGCCATGCCGTTGGGATATCGAAGCTCGTCGGCCAACGTCCACCACGTGAGGTCGTCACGGGTAAAGCCGCTCAGGACTAGAAGCGCCATGACGCGATTGTACGGATTTCGATCTTGGGTCAACACTTTGATTGCTCTTCGATGACCGCTCGCGGTGCGCTCACCCACAAGCATCTGTCGCACGGGTTCCAGCAGCACCCGCCGCGCATCCGTCGCAGGGGCGTCCGATCGCGCGACGAGAAAAGTCGAATCCTGGATCAGGGCTTGAAACTCGTGATTGTGGCTTCGGAATACCTTTAGCGCGGCGGCGTACTCGGCTATGTCGGGCGCGGAGTCGGGCGCCGGAGCGCGGTACCGTACGAGCGCCGAGTCTTGCGGCTCCACGATCGCGACGACGATTCGCTCCCTCCCCGATGAGTCCCGACCGAAGTAGCTGGCGGCCGCATCAGGGAATCCCAGCTTGAGCCGCAAGATGGCGGCGCAGGCATGCGAAGTGAGCGAGTCCTGTGGAGAATAGCGAGCCAGCGAATCTTGGATCATCGGCACCGTCCACCGCTTGAGTCCGATTACTTCAACCCGAGCCTGTGGCGTGATCAGCACCTCCTGCGCCCGACCTGCCGGTGTGAGGCTCGCGAGGGCGACGGATACACGCAGTACGAGATGCACTCTCCTCATGAACTCCTCCGAGGCTACTACGAAGTCGCCCTAACGACTCGGCGTTCTGCTGCGAACGCTCTAATAGAACGCGGCCGCGTAGCGGGGCCGCTACCAAAGACCTGCGTTCGTCGGCAGCAACGGCTTGTTAGACGCCCGCGGATAATGAACGCGGCCTAGCTGCTCTCTCCCATTTCAACGTTGTACCACGCCTTGATATGCTTGAACCACTGGTCGCGGAGGCGCGTCGCGAACGCCACTCCTTCGCCAGGACGGTACATCTCGCAAATCTCCAAACTCCTATGTAACCACTCGGCAAACGCGAAGATGAACGCTGTCGAGAAGTGGCGAGGAATCCTCACATGTTCGATGCGGATGACCGCATCGCGAATGCGAGCGCTAGAAGCAAGGCTGCTTGAGTGTGTTGCATACGACAGGTAGCGATACGTCGTACGGTAGTCTGTCCTCCGCCCGATTGAGGTGGCGAGGGCGGCCAGTGTGGGCTGCGCGCCGTCACCAACGCTGAACCACAAGGGATCCGTTGGACGCCGACCCTTATTGCTCTTCGCTTCGCGCGCGGCGTCAAACAGCGCGTTTGCCTCTCTGTAATCCTCTTTGGCTAGGACGTTATTGATCTCGTCCACCAAACTCTGATTCTCAATTGGATCGAGCGGCGGACCGGCGTCACCTTGGGCTTCCCATGCCTTCTTGTGCTCCTCGTGCTCAACGCTGCCCGGGATCGCACGCAGGTACCACGAACGTTCTTCACGCAGATGCCAGGTGTAGAAGCGTCTTGCCCGAGAGTCGCTATCGCTCCGCAGGAGCCACTGCAGCTGAAGGCCCGCCTCGAATGCCTTGCGGGTATGCAGCAGCGCCTGCTCTGCCGCGCCCGACTGAAGGCAGATAAGGCAGCCGTCGGCGGCCACCACGAGCGCTCTGTAGAAATGCCCGAGAGCGACGATGTCCACAAGTCGCGCCTCGGAGGACTGAAACGCGCGGAGGAGGAGGTTCGAGCATTCCGCGACAATCTCGGCTCCCACCCGCAGCTGCTCCCCGAAGAGCCGCTCCACGTCCGCCTTGGCTAGCGTAGGATCGTAGAGGGCGTGGACGCCGCGGATGGGACTGGACATTCAACCTCGATGCGTGCGAGGGGCGCCTAACGACTGGCGTTGTGCTGCACCGCTTCTAGACATTCAACTTCGATGCGTGCGAGGGGCGCCTTACGACTCGGCGTTCTGCTACGATCGCTCTAATAGAATGCGGTCGCGCAGCGGCCGCTACCAAATACACCCGCGTTCGCCAGCAGCAACGGCTGGTTAGGCACCGGCCTTGACCGAGTATCCATGATGCTCGAGCACGCGTTGGCAAAGCGCCAAGAATGACTCTAGGGACAGGTCGTGCTTTGCATCATTTGTACGCCATCCGCAGATCCGAAAGTCTGGCGCGCCGCCGCCGTCTCCGACGTGGTCTACGGTCGGCAACAAAGCCAGGGAATGCTTGTATTGGCGGCCATTCGCCTCAGACTGCTCGTTGTCGTAGGAACCGATCAGCGTCCAGTCAAGCTGCTCACCCGTGTATGCATCGCAGCCGCAACTCTTCATAACCGCATCGTGGATTGCAAGACGGTAGGCTTCGCCGGTGGCGGACGCGTTACCGCGCCCACGATCACGCCGTACGTGAGCACTAGCCTTCTTGCGCAGCCACCCCTCGTAGTGGGCGGGCGTCACGACGCCATCCAAGAAGCCGGGCAGTACGTATCTCTTCGGCATGGACTTGGCTGGCCTCTGTGTGCCTAACGTTTTCGGTTCAGCTGCAGCCGCATCAAATAGAGCGCGCGCAGCGCGCCCACAACAGAGCGGCTGTCGGCTGCAACCGTTAGTTAGGTGGGGTCGCCTGTTCTCAGTCACGAGGACAGATACTTGGCCGGAATGGGCGTCATTGGTGCGCGATCGATTTGGAAGAGAACGCCGGCAATCCACCAACGCTCGTGGCGCCGCAACAACTGGATGCTGTTGATGCCGCGTATGGCAGGCGGTCCGTCCGGACCGCCGACGTGCGCTTCGTAGGTACTCCATACGTGCGCGATGTCACCGTACTCTTCCATCCGTCGCGCCACTTCTCGTTCCCAGAAGCCGTCCTCGTTCGCGTACGCTTCAGCGGCCTCACTAACGAACTCGTCGACTGTCCAGGCGCGCGACGTGATCACGCCATCCGGCAGAACTAACTCGCTATGAAGGAGAGCGTCCGGAAGAAAGAGCGCCCGCACCGCAGGCCAATCGCGCTCGCACGCACGAGGGCCGGACAAGAGCCCATATAGGGCGGCGACTACGTCCAACGGGCGACCGTGTTCCACGTGTCCTCTCAATGGAGCCGCTTGCCGTGCGCCGGCATCCACCTAACGAACGGCGTTGTGCTGCAACGCTTCAAATAGACGCGGCCGCGGGCGCGGGCACCAGCCAGATCCGCGCGCCCGCGATCGCCGCCCGCGGCCGCTCCCTTGAATAGCGTTGTCGGCACCAACGCGGGTTAGCACGCCGCATTGCGACGTCGCGTACCTAGAAGCGCGAGCGAGAACGTAGCCGCAGCCCGAGGGTGACCGCAGTCGCTTGGTACGTACTGTTCCGGTAGTTCGGAAGCCATGAATACCGTCCGCTCACGACGAAGGCTGCTGGTGTCTTGCTCGGCGTGACGAGTTGGAAGCGTACCTGGAGCCCCGCAGCCGTAACCTGTTCGTTCGAGACGTAGACGGTTGGCCCGACGGCAGCACCCGCGGACAGACCCTGCCCCAGCAGGTCCGCTCCCACCAACGCGCTGACAGAACGAAAGGTCAACGGGCCAAGGCACGCGCCTGATGGCACCAGCCAACAACCGTCGCCGCGCGGACCAAGACCCTCGGTGGTGCGTGCGATGGTGATAAATGGTCTCAACAACGGCGACAAGCGGTACACGCTTACGGCCACATCCAACAAGGCCCCGCCGTGCGCATTCGGCTGCCCCGAGCCACTGCCGGTTCCCACCGCCACATCCGCAGCGATGCCTGCCTGTGCTCCGATGGCGCTCGTCGGACACATCAACAGCGCGACCATCACATACCGCGTCCACTGGCGTGAGATGCGTACTCTCCTGTTCTCGAACGTCTGTTCGCGTGCTAACGACTCGGCGTTCTGCTGCGAACGCTCTAATAGAACGCGGCCGCGGAGCGGCCGCTACCAAAGACCTGCGTTCGTCAGCAGCAACGGCTTGTTAGGCATCAGGCGCGCCGAGATCGCGCCTCAAGGTACTCAGTTCCTTCCGGACAGGAGCGCCACGAGCGACCACCTGGAGCCACTGGAAATGTCGCTGATGCGCCACCCATCTGCCGTCATCGTGAGTCTGTAAGTGAGTTCGACAGATTCGCGATCACCAGGACGCCAAAACCGGACCGTCACAACGCTCGAGTCCTTTGTTGCGAGGACGCGCAGTCCGGTCGCGGTCGGATCCTGCGAGTCCCACATGGGCATGAAGCTCAGATGGCACTCCCCATGCGTACGCCTCACGCAGGTCCGGTCAGCGAGCCATAGTCCGGCGAGACGGTCGTCGAAATACCGGCGAAGCACCGTGCGCGGTTGATCGACAAGCCCGACGGCTCGTCGCCATTCCGAGTCGGGTGTCGAGACAACCGCCTCCCACGCGAACTCCTTGTAGAGTTGTGCCACGGTCGCGACCGCGCTGGGTGCGTTGGCATGTTGCGCCGCGAGGGGTCGGAAAGCGCACACGAGTACGGTCGCCATGACGGCGCGGGTGTTCATTGGAGAAGATGACGGTTTGATGCCTAACGACTCGGCGTTCTGCTGCGAACGCTCTAATAGAACGCGGCCGCGCAGCGGCCGCTACCGAAGACCCCTGCGTTCGTCAGCAGCAACGGCTTGTTAGACATCACACAGCAAAGCCGAGGCCTACTGCAGTCGCACGCCGACGCCTGCAGAGAAGATTCGCAGTGTTTGACCTCGCTCGCGAGGGAACACTCCTCCGCGTACCGTCAGCACTGTCGCCCAACGGGTCCAACTGCGCGTCGCGGTAATCTGGCCATGGCCCCCGAGCGCCGTTCTACGCCGGCCATTGAACACGGCCGGGCCAGCTAGGAGACGCAGGCCACCCGCCGCGCGCACCTGTTCGAGGCCGCCCAGCAGCCCAACGTACGTCAGGGTAGGAAAGCGTGGCCCGCATCGCGGACCCGAACCGGAGTCGTATTCGACAACGGTGCACTTCTCCTCGACGTACGGCAGCGAGTTCACGCCGCCAATCGTGACTCCCAGAACCGGCGAGCCACGATGTCTCGGGACCAGCGTCAAGGCGCCTTCAGCGCCCATTCGCCCGGCGAAACTACCGCCGCTACCATAGCTGACACCCACGGTCGCATCCAGCGCGGTAGGACGTGGCGTCTGCGCTGCGAGAACGCCTGCAACCGAGAAGGCCATGGCCATGCTGAGAAGCGAGTATGGGCGCGAGTGCATCTGCCTCATTGTATGTCTAACGACTCGGCGTTCTGCTGCGAACGCTCTAATAGAACGCGGCCGCGGAGCGGCCGCTACCAAAGACACCTGCGTTCGTCAGCAGCAACGGCTTGTTAGGTGGCCGACGTGGCTGCTTAGTCGGCTTCATGCCGGAACGCATCGACGACGGACCAAGCATTCCAGAGAAGCGCCAGCAACATCGATCGCCCGCCACCGAGACTGAAGACGCCAATCACGTACGCCGCCACGGTCCCAAACTGCAGGGCCGCGTCCGCATATCGACGCTGTGCCGCTTGGCCGAGTCCGGGGACGCACAAGCTGAGGGCCGCGCGGTCAATCGCCCTCTCGCGCTGCTCTCGGCGCGCGAGCTGCGTCGTCGGCTCTTGTGTCGCGTGTGCGTTCATGAGTGTCACTCGGACCACCTAAACGGCCTGTTAGGTGGCGCCAACCGACAGGGCAAACTGCCACAGCGCCCACGCAAGCGCGCCCGCGCCACCTACACCATACGCGTAGGCCACAGGCCTCATCCACCAACGTATCGCGCTCGCGTCCGCAAAAGCCAGCACGTACCTGGCCTTCGTAACCGTATGTGCGTTGAGTACGAGGCTCGCTCCGAATACAGCCGCGAGCCACCACGCGTGCGGGTTGAATGCGACGACCATGATGGCAACCGCCGCCGTGACCAATCCGGTTATCACAGAAACCCGCATCGCGCGGTGTGAGTGCACGATGACATTCGCCTGCGCTGCGCGCAGGAAGTCACTGGTCTCCGGCATGCTCCTCCAGCTTCGTAGCGCCCACCTAACGACTCGGCGTTCTGCTGCGAACGCTCTAATAGAATGCGGCCGCGGAGCGGCCGCTACCAAAGACAACGCGTTCGTCAGCAGCAACGGCTTGTTAGACCGTTGGCATTGCTCATTTCGCGGCAGGACTCATGATCGTCGCGCAGCCTTTGATACCCGGATCCACCACGGCCGCCGCACACACTGCGACGCCCGTGGTACGCACAAGAGACCGGGTCACACCCGCACCATCTACGCGTATTGCCGTGGTGTCGGACGAAGTCCAGGACCAGACGTCCGGTAGGACGGCCGGTGAGGCGACCACGCGGAATCGCAGGGTGTCCCCTGGCATCATTGTCGCGGTGGCCGGGAGGATGTCGACGCGTCGCAACGGCGGTGCTACAGGCGTCAACACGCCCGCGCGGTCGGAAGTGCCGCAGCCTGCGGTCACGACCGCGCCAAGCCAGAGTACGATGAGTGTCGAAGTGCGGTATGATGGCATTTCAATCGGTCTAACGACGGGCGTTGTGCTGCGGCGCTTCAAATAGATGCGGCCGCGGGCGCGCGCACAACTCGGATTCGTGTCCCGACGGTTGCCGCCCGCGGCCGCTTCCCTGCCGCGCCGTCGGCACCAACGCGGGTTAGGTGGGGGCGCTTAGGTGCAGCGGGTACGCGACTGAGTCGATTCAGGCGGCGGCCGAGGTCGGGTGCCAACTGCGAGACGGCGCGCCTCATCGACCCAGTGTTCTGCACGCAGACCGAGTCGACCGTTGTTCGCTCGTGCACGCGCAGCACGCGCGCGCACACGTCCTCGCGGGCTGGCGTGTGTGATACCCGTAGTTCAACCATAAACGTCGCGCGGAAGAGCGCGCCCAAGGCCAACGCATCCTCGTCCGTCCACGTCAACGGTGGTCCTGCGTCTTGATCTGTGACAGAAAGGACATCGTGGCGCGAGATGTACTGGAGTCGCCGCTTGGCCAGATGTCCTGGCAATAGCGAGTCGAGTAGGCTGATGGACATCCATCGCCTCGCGCTCGTGTCGCTGTCAGACAGTAACAGCGCCACTCTGGCACGAGTATTCTGCTGTGGTGCCTCTGCGATCGGCCAAGCCGCTGACGCGAGTTGCAGCAGCAACAATGTGACGATCATTCTTGAGCCTCCACCTAACGACTCGGCGTTCTGCTGCGAACGCTCTAATAGAATGCGGCCGCGCAGCGGCCGCTACCAATGACACCTGCGTTCGTCAGCAGCAACGGCTTGTTATGCCGCGCGACCTTTCGTGTGACTCGCGTCAAAGCACCCATTTATCCAGCGACCCGTCATAAGGTTGGCCGGCTTGGAACCGAAGCACGGCGCGGAGCACGCCGTCCAGTTTGAGCATCAGGCCTCTCGTATCGCTGACGCTGCCGGAGCCGAGCGTTCGTATGCCGTCGTGTACGATGTTGTTTCGGAGACCTGTCAGGCGCCCGAGGTCCAAGCGCTCCTTCACCTGCGCTGGAGGAACCTCAGGATAGAACGTGCCCTGAATGAAGTCTCGCACGCGCCCTGGCACATCACTTGTGCCCTCGGCCGGGAATATCTCCAGCGCTATGTACCAGGACAGAAAGCGATCCACTTGGTTGAGGGTCTCAAAGCCCTTCCAGAACCAGCGAGATGACAGCGCGAACTTGCGGCTTGCATCATCGTCCAGCGCGTCCAAGCGTGCTACCGTCTGCACGATGAGGGGTGCAAGTGCCTCTGGACTGACGGGCGGTACGCCCGTGAACACCATGGGGCCTTCATTGCCGCTACCGTACTGGCCAGGCGGGTACACCACCTCCTCTAGACTCTTCTCTGCGATGAGGCGCGGCTGAGCTGCTTCTATGGCCGATGCCATGGCACTCGCTTGCACTGACGCGACCGTACGAGCGTCGTAAGGCATCGTGCCGGGTGCAATAGTGAGTGGCACCTCGATCATGAGATAGGTACCCTCAGGCGCCTGAACCTGCTCGACTGCAAGCAGTCCTGCGACCACCCCGTCGACATAGGTCGGGACAAGTTGACTGACCTGCACAGTCGGCGTCCCGTACATCAGCGTAATGCGACGAGTGTCATCGCCGAGCACTCGTATGTCGGCGGTCGGGCGAGGACAGTTCAGCCTGAACGCGACGACTAACGCAGGCGGTCGTCCACTCATAGATGGCGGTACGTTCATGGTTGGACGCTCCCATTGAGCCGACCGCCGGTCTCATGCACTGCTAAGAGCGTGCTTCGGTATGCACGTCGGCATAACGACTGGCGTTGTGCTGCGGCGCTTCAAATAGATGCGGCCGCGGGCGGGCACGCCAGCGAGATTGGTGTGCCGTGGCCTGTCGCCCGCGGCCGCTTCCCTTAATGCGCCGTCGGCACCAACGCTTAGTTAGGTGCCAGCTATCGCGTCGAGAGAAACGACAAACGGAACGAGGGGGACTCGAACCCCTGCGCGCCCGAGGGTTTAGAGTCCCCGAGCAGCGCCTCGGCCGACGCACCGTTCTCGCTCCTCGCACCTACACAGCGTCAGCTAATGTAACTGACATCTGCGCCCAATAGTGACGAGGTCGCTGCGCACCTAACTCCCTATTCACCTGCCAGATATCCTACGCCCTGTTCCGAGTACGCCGCAAGCAACGCCGTAATATCCACTATCCGCCCAGCAGGCGGTCCACAGGACTCCGCACCCCCAATCCCCGCGATTCAGCACGTGCGTGTACACCATCGTCGTGCTGACGTCCGTGTGGCCGAGCAGCTCCTGCAGCGTCCGGATGTCGTAACCGTCCTCTAATAGATGCGTAGCGAACGAGTGGCGCAGCGTGTGGCACGACGCGCGCTTCGTCATCCCGGCCGCGCGCACCGCCGCCTGTACCGCGCGCTGCACCGCGCTCTCGTGCACGTGATGCCGGCTCTCCTCACCGCCTGCCGCGTCTCGATACCGCCGTGACGCGGGAAAGACCCACTGCCACGCCACATCGGTCGCCCAACTGGGCGCCTTGCGGTCGAATGCGGCGGGCATCGCCACCCGTCCTGCCCCCGCCGCCAGGTCGCGCGCATGCAACGCCCGCACGCGCTCGAGATGCCGCGCCAGCAACGGCCGCGCCAAGGCCGGGATCATCGTCACCCGGTCCTTCCCTCCCTTCCCCCGCCGCACACGAATCTCGCCGCGCTCAAGGTCCAGGTCCTTCACGCGAAGCGTCAGACACTCGAGCAGTCGTAGCCCGGCCCCGTACAACAGCAGCGCAATCAGCCGGTTCGTCCCCTCCAACTGGGCGAGCAGCGCACGCACCTCCCCCCGCGTCAACACCGCGGGTAACCGCGCCGGCGACGTGCTCCGCAACACACGCCGCAGATCCCCCACGGGCACCTCCAGTACCTCGCGATACAACAGGATCAGCGCGCTCAATGCCTGCATCTGCGTCGGCCGCGACAGCCGCCGCTCGTCCGCGAGATACGTCAGGTACGCCACGATCTCCCGTTCCCCAAGCTCGCGGGGATGCCGAGTGCCGTGATATCTGATGTAGCGGACGATCCAGCCCAGATATGACTGCACAGTACGCGGGCTAAGATGTCGCGCCCGCATGCGGCCTTTCACCTGGTCAAGCAACTTCGGCTGGACCGCCGGCATATACGGGGCCCCCGCTCGATATCACTGCGGAAGACCAGAATGCGCCCGTCGACCGCCAAACTCATCATCGAATCGTTGCCGCCAGAATCAGCGCATCGCGCCTGGAAGTGACGCACCGCTAGATCGCACGTGCCGCGTCAAGTGCTTCTCCACACTTGCCCCACGCCCCCCTTTTCGCGTCAATACAGGAGATGCATCCGCGAGCCCCGCACGCCCCCGATCCCCACGCGACCGAACGGCTGGTCCGCGTGGGCTGTCCCGCGCATAACTGCGGCGGTCGCTGCCTCCTCATCGCCCACCTCCACAACGGCCGCATCACTCGGCTCGACACCGATGATCGCCCGGACACGATCGCGGCTCCGCAGCTGCGCGCCTGCGTGCGCGGCCGCGCCTACCTGCGGCGGCAATACCATCCCGACCGGCTGACCCATCCACTCAAGCGCATCGGCAAGCGCGGCGAAGGGAAGTTCGCGCCCATCACCTGGGATGAAGCGCTCGATCTCGTCGCCCGCGAGATGCAGCGCGTCACAGCCACCTACGGCAACAGCGCGCTCTTCGTCCCCTACGGCACGGGCAGCTACAACCAGCTCAACGGTTCGCAGACGGCCCGCCGACTGATGAACCTCTTCGGCGGCTGCCTGGGCATTCACAACAGTTACAGCTGGGCCGCCATCAACACGGCCACGCCGTACGTCTACGGCACCTTGCAGACGGGCAACCAGCGGCAGGATTGGCTCAACAGCAAGTACATCCTGATGTGGGGCTGGAATCCCGCCGAGATGCGCGACGGCACCAACAGCGACTACTTCGTGAAACTCGCGCGCGAGAACGGCGCGCGCGTCGTCTGCATCGATCCGCGCCACACGCTGAGCGCCTCCTCCCTCGCCGATGAATGGATTCCGATCCGCCCGGGCACCGACGCGGCGATGATGACGGCCATGGCCTACGTGTTGATCACCGAGCACCTCGTCGACGCCGACTTCATCCGCACGCACTGCGTCGGCTTCGATCGCACCCAGATGCCGTCGGAGTGCGACGACGCCGAGAGCTACACCGACTACGTACTCGGCGTCCGCGACGGCATCGCCAAGTCGCCCGAATGGGCGGAGCCCATCACCACCGTGCCGCGCGAGATCATCGCGCGCATCGCCCGCGAATACGCCACGGCCAAGCCGGCCGTGCTGTATCAGGGCTACGGCATGCAACGCCGCGCATACGGCGAACAGGTCGTGCGCGCCGGCTGCGTGCTCGCCGCCATCACTGGCAATGTCGGCATCGCCGGCGGCTGCGCCAGCGGCCTCGCCAATCAGGTGCCCGACGCGCCGTTCTGGAACGTCTTCCCCGTGGGAGAGAATCCAGTCGCGGCAGCCATTCCCGTCTTCCTGTGGACCGAGGCGGTCCTGCGCGGCGCCTCGATGACCTCCGACGATGGCATCATCGGGGCCGATCGCCTCGACAACGACATCAAGTTGATCTACGCTGTCGCCAGCAACGTGCTCATCAACCAGCACGCCAACGTCAATCGCAGCGCGCGCATCCTGCAAGATGAAAGCCGCGTGGAGTTCATCGTCGTGCAGGATCAGTTCCTGACACCGAGCGCCCGCTTCGCCGACGTCATCCTGCCGGCCTGCACGCAATTCGAGACGTGGGGCGTGGAAGACGGATGGAAGTACGGCGACGAGGTCATCCTGATGCCCCAGCTCGTCGAGCCGCTGGGGCAGACGAAGAGCGACTATCGCATCTGCGCGCAACTCGCCGAGCGACTCGGCATCGGCGAGGCGTATACGGAGGGGCGTGATGAGCGCGAGTGGGTGGAGTGGTGCCTCGATCGGTATCGCGCTACACGTTTCCCCGACCTGCCATCGCTCGACGACTTTGAGCGCTTGAATCTCGGTGTGTACGCAAAGCCTGTGACGAAACCGGCCGTCGCGTTTGAGGCGTTCCGCGCCGACCCTGAGGCGCATCCGCTCGACACGCCGTCCGGCAAGATCGAGATCTTCTCGCAACGACTGCATGCCCTGAATCGCCCGGACGAGATTCCCGCCGTGCCGAAGTACGTGCAGGAGTGGGAGAGTCCGTTCGGGCCCGAGGCCGCGCAGTATCCGCTCCAGGTGATGGGCCATCACACGCTGCACCGCGTGCACTCGACGCACGACAACAACGACTGGCTGGCCGAGGCGTTCCCGCAGCGCCTCTTCATGAATCCGGTGGATGCCGCGGCACGTGGCATCGCCGATGGCGACCGCGTGAAGGTCTACAACGAGCGGGGCGCAACAATCGTGCCGTGCCGCCTGACGAATCGGATCCTCCCCGGCGTGGTTGACCTGCCGCAGGGTGCGTGGTGGTCGCCGGATGAGGCGGGCGTGGACCAGGCGGGCAGCGTGAACGTGCTGACCTCCGAACGCTGGACGCCGCTCGCCTTCGGCACCGCGCAGCACACGGTGATGGCGCAGGTGGAGAAGATTGCGCAGGTGGCGTCGGTGAAGACGGTGGAGAAGGTCACGGACCGCGGATGACCCAACCCGCCTTCTACCTCGACGCTTCGGCATGCTCGGGATGCAAAGCCTGCCAGGCCGCGTGCAAGGACAAGCACGACCTGCCCGTTGGCGTGCTCTGGCGGCGCGTGTACGAGGTGACGGGCGGCGGCTGGACGCGCGCCGGCGACACATGGACGTCGGACGTCTTCGCGTACCATCTGTCGCTTTCGTGCCATCACTGCGAGCAACCCATCTGCGCGGAGGTCTGTCCCACGCAGGCGATGCACAAGCGCGCCGATGGCATCGTCGTCGTTGATCACGATAAATGCATGGGCTGTCAGTACTGCGGTTGGGCCTGTCCATACGACGCGCCGCAGTACGATCGCGCCCGCGGCCAGATGACCAAGTGTGACTTCTGCGCGGACAATCTCGCCGCGGGAAAGCCCCCGGCCTGTGTCGCGGCCTGCCCCATGCGCGTGCTGGAGATGCGCGTGCTGGAGATGCGCGAAGGGGAGGAATCATCCCCCAACGTGAGTCCGCTCCCCGTTACATCGCTCACGCGGCCCGCGCTAATCGTCAAGCCGCATCAGGCGGCGCAACGCCCCGGCGCGCTGGGCAACGCCGAGGAAGTGAGCGCGCCCGCCGGCGCCGAGCACTCGCTCGTTGCCTTCACGCTGTTGGCGCAACTTGCGGTCGGCGCGACCTGGTTCCACTCGGGCGGTGCGACCTGGTTCCGAGCGGTGGGTTCGACCTGGTTCCGAGCGCTCGGCACGAACGGGCTCCGAGGTGTGCGCGAGCCCTTCAACGTCTCGCCACTGCTGGTCATCACCGTCATCATGCTCGCGGCGCTGATGGCGTCGTTCCTGCACCTGGGCCAGCCGCGCCACGCCTGGCGCGCCCTCGCCAACCTGCGCACGTCGTGGCTGAGCCGAGAGGTGCTGTTCGCCGCGCTGTTTGCGGGCGCGCTCGTCGGGGTGCTGGCCACGGGCGGGCGCGGCATCTGGATCGCGAGTGTGATCGGCCTGGCGCTGATCATCAGCATGGCGCAGGTGTACAGACTGCGCACCGTGCCGGAATGGAACCATCGCGCGACGACGGCGTCCTTCTTCGTCACCACGCTGCTGCTCGGAGGCGTGATGCATGGCGCCTCGGTCGCCGCGGGGCCGGAGTGGGCAGTTTGGGCGATCGGATTGATCGCGCTGCAAGCATTGCTCGGGGCGAGCGAGCCGCGCGCCGGACAGGTGGTGCGCACCGCCCAGCGGTTGCGCGCCGCCCACCTGGTGCGCACCGTCCAACTGTTGCGCGCCGCGGCCATCGTCGCGCTGCTGACAACGCGGTTCACGCCGGCCGGCTGGTGGGCGACCCTGGCCCTGGTGTCACTCACGGAGGTACTCGGCCGCCAGCAGTTCTACGCAAAGAGAAATCCGCGCAGCGCGTGGCGCTTCGCGACGCCTGCTCCCTAGTTCGCCAGCTCGCGCTGCAGCAGCTCCAACGCGTCGGCGGCCGCCGCAAAGTCCGGTCGGCCACGACGGCGCAACAGCTTGTCGAGCCGGTCGCGAGCCGCTTGCACGTCGGGCGTGACTCCCGGCATGTCGAGCAGCAACGCCAGTGATTCCCGGGATCGCGTGCCCGCAAAGAACCCGGCGTCGCCCGCGGCGGCCGCGACGCGCGCGGCCTGCAGCCAGCCGCCAACACCCATCGGCGCCGCGCGCACGTGCGGTGTCAGCGCGTGCCGCGCCGTCGGCAGTCGCGCCTCGGTGGGGCCGCCCGCGAAGAGCGCGCCGACTTCCGCGCCATCGGGTTCGTTCGCAAGCAGCGCCGCGATGGCGTCGCCGGGTGCCTGCGCCGACAAGTCGTTGCGCACCCAGGCCCGCTCGAACTCCACCAAGAGCGCACCGATGCGCACGGCGCGGCCGCGTTCGCTGAGCGAGTCGGAGACGCCGCGCACCAGGCTCCACTCCGGTGTGACCGCCGGGCCGGCAGCGGCGGCAGGCGAAAGCACGGCCACCAGCTCCACGGGATCGCTCGGCACCGGAGGCGGCCGGTGCAACACGCGCGACCAGGCGAACACGGCCCCCGCGCACGCCATCGCGAGCACCACGTACGACGTGCGCCGGCGCCGGATGACGACGTCAGGCGGCCGTTCATCGCCGCTGTACTTGCGACGCGGACGGCGCTCCGCCTCGATGGCGGCCACCGCCGCCGCGGCGAGCGCCTCCACGCGCTTCGGCGAGCGCCCGGCGACGGCGACGTCGTACACCGCGTCGCCGCCGGCATCCGCGCGTGGCGCGTCGCCGACCAGCTCCCGCAGTCGGTCTTCGTCGAGCGGCGTGTCGGCCATCAGACTCCCGATTACGGCACCACCGCCGCCCCGCCCCCAATCACGTTCGGCACGTTCTTGGCCTTCAGCATCGAATTCAGCGCCGCAAGGTCGTTGGCGAGCAGCGCGTCAATCGCGCCGACGTTCGTGCGCACCAGCTCCTTCAGCAGCGCCTGCACCTCCACCTGCTGGTTCGTCGGCCTGAAATCGCCGCCGGCCAGGCCGTTGGCGAGATAGTTGAGATTCGCGAGCAACGCGGCCGCAAAGCGCACGCCGTCCTGGCCGGTCCCTGTCTGCCGCAAATCCACCAGCGGCATCTCGGCGTCCGCGAGCTTCGTCTCCAGCGCCTCGGCGAGCCGCCGCACCTCCGGGTCCGTCGCCGCGCGGCGCAGCCCCCCGAGCTGCACCCGCACGCGCTCGGCGCGCATCACCGCCGCCGACCCGCTGTTCATGTCGGCGCGGATCGCCTCGAGCAGGCGAATCTGCTCGGCGATCTCCGCCGCGCTCCCCGCCGTGTTGGGATCCTTGCGCACCTCGAGCAGGCGTGACTGCTCCGCACCGCCGATATGGAACTTGACCGTGTAACTCCCCGGCGCCACGAGAACGGACAACCGTCCAGTCCCCGGCGCCACGCGCCCTTCCGGCCCCACCGCGATGTGCGGAGCGTAGCGCGGACTGGTGTACAGCCGCGTCTCGGCGCCGGGCTCGTCACGCAGATCCCACGTCACGCGATTGATTCCGGCGCGGTTCGTGCCGCGCAGCGTGCGCACCGTGCGCCCCTGCGCGTCGAGAATCGTGATCACCGGCGCCTGCGCCGCCGGCGCCTTCAGCCAGTAGTTGATGCTCGCGCCATACTCAGGATCCTCGCCCGTCGTCGGGTCGTCATACGACGACGACGGGTTGGTGATCGTGCGGAACCGGTACGCCGCGCGCAGCGCAAACAGGTGCGCGGCCGAGTTGGTCACCTCGGGCGTGAGCTGCTGCAGCGGCCCGATGTCGTCGAGAATGAAGAAGCCGCGGCCGTACGTGCTGATCACCAGGTCATTGAAGTGCTCCTGCACCACGATGCCCGACACCGGCGAATGCGGCAGGTCGGCCTGCAACGGCTGCCACCGCTCGCCCGCGTCGAACGAAACGTAGATGGCGTTCTCCGTGCCCAGGTACAGCAGGCCGCGGCGAACCGGATCTTCGATGATGATCTTGGCGTAGCTCAGGTTGTCGCGCGGCAGGCCGTTGGTGATCGCCTTCCACGACCTGCCGTAGTCCGTGGTCTTGTAGACGAACGGGTCTCGGCTGTTCATCTGGTGGAAGTCCACCGCGATGTACGCCGTCGCCGCGTCGTACTTGGACGGCGCAATGCTCCGCACCGATCCCCACACGGGCAGGTTGGGAATGTTCGCCGTCACGTTCGTCCACGTCGCGCCGGTATCGCGCGACACGTGCAGGAGTCCGTCATTCGTGCCAGCCCAGATGAGCCCGCGCTCCTTCGCCGACTCGGCGATCGAGTACACCACACCCGCATACTCCACGCCGATGTTGTCGCCCGTGAGTCCGCCCGAGCTCCCCATGCGACTGCGGTCGTTGAGCGTCAGGTCAGGGCTGATGACCTGCCAGCTCTGCCCGCCATCGCGCGTGCGGTGAATGTGCTGGCTCCCCACATAGATGGTGTTGTGGTCCCAAGGCGATATCTGCAGCGGTGAGTCCCACACGAACCGGTACTTCACGCCGGCCGCCGGGCTGTTCGACTGCTTCGGCCAGATCTCGACGCTGCGGAACTGCCGTCGGTTCTCCTCGAAGCGCACCACGATGCCGCCCACCATCCCCGACCCCGAGGCGGTGGACCAGATGATGTTGGGGTCGGTCGGGTCGGGTGTCGCCCAGCCGCTCTCGCCGCCGCCCACTGCGTGCCACTGGCCGCGCACGATGCGGCCGCCGCCGAGTCGGCTATTGCTTGGACCGCGATAAGTCGGCTCGTCCTGTTTGTTTCCGAACACGTTGTACGGGATCATGTTGTCCGTCGTCACGTGGTACATCTGCGCGTTGGTGAGCCGCTGGCGGTACCACGTGCGGCCGCGGGTCTGCGAAATGGAGAGACCCTGGTCGTGCGCGACGATCATCCGGTTGGCATTGGTTGGATCTATCCAGATGTCGTGGTGATCACCCCCTGGCGCCTGTCCGCGCCGAACGACTTCGACCGTGCGGCCGCCATCAATCGACTTGGAGAACGACGCCGTCAGGAAGTACGTCTCGTCCTCATCGTCGGTCGCCACGGCCATGCGCGAGTAGTAGTGCGCGCGTCCCATCACGTTCCGGTCTCGGCTGATGAGCGACCACTGCCGCCCGCCATCATCAGAACGCCACAGCTGGCCGCTCTCGGTGGGCTCGCCGTTCCACGGAATGCCGTCGCCCGTCTCGATCATCGCGTAGACGCGCTGCGCGTTCGAGTTGGCGATCGCCACCGCCACCTTCCCCACCGGCTTGGTGGGCAGGCCGTTCCCCTTGAGCCGCGTCCACGTGGTGCCGCCGTCACGAGACACGAACAGCCCGCTTCCGGGGCCGCCGCTCGTGCGTCCATACGTATGGATCTCGAGTTGCCACATCCCAGCGAAGAGCACGCGTGGGTTGGACGGATCCATCGCAATGTCCGAGCAGCCGGTGTTCTCGTCCACGAACAGCACGCGCGTCCACGTGGCGCCGCCGTCGGTGGTGCGATACACGCCGCGCTCCTGCTGCGGGCCATAGGCATGGCCGAGTGCGCAGGCGAGCACGGTGTTGGGATCCTGCGGATGCACGACGATGCGCGGAATGCGCGCCGTCTTCTCGAGCCCCGTGAGTGTCCAGGTCTCGCCGGCGTCGGTGGACTTGTACACGCCCTGCCCCACGGAGATGTGGCTGCGGATCTTCCCTTCGCCGGTGCCGACCCAGATCACGTTCTTGTCGGAGCGCGCCACAGCAATCGAGCCGATGGACTGCACGATCTGGTCGTCGAAGAGCGAACGCCAGTTCGTGCCGCCGTCCGTGGTCTTCCACACGCCGCCCGACGCGGCGCCCACGTAGTAGGTCAGCGGGTCGCCGGGAATGCCGGCCGCGGCCGAGAAGCGGTTTCCCTCGGGGCCGATGTTGCGCCAGTGCAGGTTGCTCCACGGCTCCGACGCCGACGCCGCCGCGGCGGCTGGTGTCGCGGGCGAGGCGAGTGTCGCGGTGCGCCGAGTGGCGGCGGTTTGCGCGGAAAGCGAAAGCGCCGCAGTCGAGAAGAGGACCGCGGCGACGAAGGCGTAGGAACGACGTGACATGGGAGTCCCGGGCGAGGATGACTCCGAGAATCTGCGCCGTCGTGTCAGGCGCGGTAAGAGCGACGCCCTACGGCCTGAGTTCCGCCCCCAACACCTGCACCCGTACACTGCTGTTTCGGTAAATCGTCTGCGTCGCCTTGACGAAATCCTTGTCGTCGGCGCGGAAGATGTTCGGCACGAACTGCTGCGGGTTGCGGTCGAACACCGGGAACATCGAGCTCTGCACCTGGATCATGATCCGGTGCCCCTGCTTGAACGTGTGCAGCACGTCCTGCAGCACGAACGGCACCTCCGTCACCTGCCCTGCCACCATGGGCTTGGGCGTCTCAAATCCCTCGCGCCAGCGCGCGCGCATGATCTCGCTGCGCACCATCTGCTGGTAGCCCGCCAGATGGATGTTCTTGTGCGGCATGTAGGCGTGGTCCTTCTCGGTCGCCGGATAGACGTCCACGAGCTTCACCACGAAGTCGGCATCCGTCCCTGACGTCGCCACCTTCAGCGTGATCTTGATCTCGCCGCCGAGCGTCACGTCCGCCGCCAGCGGTTCGGTCTCGTACGTGAGCACATCGGGGCGCGTGCTGAAGCAGCGCTGGTCGTCACTCATGTACTGGTACATGGTGAATCCCTCGATGCTCGGCCCCGCACACCGCCCCGGCACCGGTTTGGCGGGATCGCTTACGTACGCGTCGCTCCCGGTGTCGGGCGCGGCGTCGAGCGCCAACTTGCCGCCCGCCTGAAACGTGAGCGCCGTCCACTGCGCATGGTCGGCGGGCCACTTGGCAAAGCGCACCCACTCCTTCTTGCCCGTGTCGAACATGTACGCCTCGGGCAGTCCCGTGGCGCCATCGCCCAAGCCCTTGAGGAAATGCTGGAAGAACGGTGCCTCGATGTCGCGCTGAAATCTCGTCTCGAGCGAATCGCCGAACCAGATGTCGCCGTGCAGCGTGTGCACCACGTTCTGCGCTGCCCACCCGCCATGGCGGAAGGGGCCCATCACGAGCGTGTTGTAGATGCCGGGGTTCTTCTGTTCGATGGTCTTGTAGACCTTGAGCGGTCCGTACAGGTCTTCCGCGTCATACCATCCGCCCACGGTCATCACCGCCGTCTTCACGTCACTCAGGTGTGGCGCGATGGCGCGGGCCTTCCAGTGGTCGTCGTAGTTCGGGTGCGCGACGAGCTCCTGCCAGAAATAGTTGTCCTTGTAGTAGCGCTCGGTCGTGTGCTTCAGCGCGCCGAGTCGCAGCTGGAAGTCATAGTCGGCAGGGAGCCCTTCCTGCACCATCTTGCTGAAGAACCACGGCTGCGATGTCGGCCCCGTGGGTGAGTCGTACCCGAAGACCGGATACGTATAGAAGTAGCCCTGTGTCAGCGCGCCGTTGTGGTGGAAATCCTCGAAGTAGAAATCCGTCACCGGCGCCTGCGGCGACGCAGCCTTGAGCGCCGGATGCCGCGACAGGATTCCCGCGGTAGTGAAGAAGCCCGGGTACGAGATGCCCCACTGCCCCACGCGGCCATTGTTGTGCGGCACGTTCTTGAGCAGCCACTCGATAGTGTCGTAAGTGTCGGTGGCTTCGTCCACCTGCGCCGGTCCCTGCGCGTTGTCGATGATCGGCCGGACGTTCGTCCACTTCCCTTCGCTCATGAAGCGCCCGCGCACGTCCTGGTAGACCATGATGTACTTGTCGCGCATCATGAACCGGTTGGGTCCGAGCTGCCCCGGATACTCGGTCGCGCCGTATGGGGCGATCGAGTAGCAGGTGCGCTCCATGACCATCGGGTAGGTGCGGTCGGCAGCGGCGTCCCGCGGGACGTACACGATGGTGTGGAGCTTCACGCCATCCCGCATCGGGATCTTGAAGATGTGCTTGGCGTAGTTCGCCTTGATGAACGCGGCGTCGGTGGCCTGCGCGGAGAGCGGCGCGGCGGTCACGAGGAGCGCGAGGGTGGCGAACGCGATCGGGGTGAACGCGATCGGAACAAATCGGGCGAACAGCGCGCGGACGGGTCTCATCGGCGACGTGGGCTGGGGAGTTGGGGACCAACCCCGAACATGCCCTCATCACCGGCGAGACGAAAGGCGTCTCGCGCGGCCGCGCTCGCTACCGCGTGTACACGAGCGTGTAGCCCTGTTGCACCAGCGTGAGCGAGCGCCTCTGGATGGTGCCCTCCCAGTGGCCCACCAGGAGGCTCTCCATCGCGATGACGTCTCCCCGCCGCGAGAACGTGCCGGCGTCCACGGGGGCAGACAGGGTGACGAAGCCATTGGATGTGATCTGCTTATGACCCACCGCGGAGTAGCTCGACGACGACGCGAGGAAGAGCATGTCGTCGAGCACCTCGATCTTCGTCGCGCCATACTGTTGCAGCGTAAACGGCAGCGGCAGGCCGTTGACCGACTGGAGCGTGTACGTGCCAACGATGTCGAGCGGCGACGTCGGTTCGCCGCACGCCAGCGTGAGTGCGGCGGCCAGCAGCGTGACGCTCAGGACGGTCGTGCGACGCATGACACTCTCCAATTCGTAAGAGTCGGGCGAGGCGCTGCACGGGCTGCGGGAGACGCTCGCCGGGATTCCCGCGTTCCAAGCTATTGCGTGCGCCATGGATAGGGAAGAAAGTTGTCCATCTCTCGTACTGGACAATAGCTGTACATCCATCAATTGACGCCCCACTGACGCCCTGCCGTGTCCCGGACAACGCATTGACACCGCCCGGCTAGCCCGGCCACGTTCCCTGCATGTCCCGACGCTGGAGCCCCACCGAATCCCGGCATCCCATGCGGGTCGTCACCCGCCGCACCGGCCTCAGTGTGGACCTCCTGCGGGCGTGGGAGCGGCGCCACCAGGTGGTGTCGCCGTCACGCTCGCCGAGCGGCCATCGGCTCTACTCCGACCGGGACATCGAGCGGCTCCTGCTGCTGTACCAGGCCACGCTGGCGGGACGCAGCATCGGACAGGTGGCGCCGCTGGACGCGAAAGCGCTCGCCGCACTCGTTCAGCAGGACGCGGCGGCGGGCTCGGCGCCGGGGGGCCGCGCGCTGCGACCGTCGGCGCGCGCAGCGCGCAGCGCGCCGCACACCGCGACCGACTACCTCGACCACTGCCTGCGCGCCATCCGCCGCCTCGACGCACCGGCGCTCGCCGCCACGCTCCGGCACGCCGCCATCGCGCTGCACGCGGCGGAGTATCTCGACTCGCTCGTGCCGTCGCTGCTCGACCATGTCGGCACCGGCTGGCACCCGGGCACGCTGGCACCCGTCCAGGGACATCTTGCTCGCGCCGTGCTCCGCCGGACGCTCGAGGGCGCCATCGAAGAGGCCGGCTCGCCTGCCGCGAGGGCGGGCGTCGTAATCGCGACACCCGTCGGCGAGGTCCACGAATTCACCGCGCTCGTCGCCGCGCTCTCGGCCGCCGTCGAGGGGTGGCGGGTCACGTACCTGGGCGCTGGCCTGCCGGCGGAGCACATCGCGCGGGCTGCCGTACTCACGCGAGCACGCGCCGTCGCGCTCAGCGTCGAACGCCCAGCCGTCGACCCAGCCGTCGGCGACGAGTTCCGGCGGCTGCGGCGCGCGATGCCGAGACGGGTGGCGCTGCTCGTGTGCGGCACCGCGTCAGCCGGCTACCGGACGACGCTCGACGAGATCGGCGCCATTCATCCGCCGGATCTCGCCGAACTCCGGTCACAGCTGCGACGCCTCCGCCGCAGACGGTAGCCGGCCGCGAACACGGCACCAACAACTCGCACCCCTCGCACGTTTAATGATTGCGGCGCATAGTTGTAGTGCGCCCCAAGAACCATACCTGTGAGGGGGGATTTCGTGAGATACGGCCGTGTGTTGATTGCGCTTCTCATCGTCACTGCACCGGCTGTCGCCGGCGCGCAGCGCGGCGGCGCCAACATCAGGGGCGAGCGCGCCGGCAATGTCGGTGGCCGCGGCTTCGCCCTTCCGAGATCATCGGACCTCGAGGACCACAGCCCCGTTGGTGTGGTGCTCGACCGGAAGAAGAAGCTCGCCCTCTCCGACAGCCAGGTCACCGCGCTCAAGGAGATCGCCAAACAGCTGCACGACAAGAACGCCGACTTCTACCGCATGTGGGACTCCGTGCGCGTCGCAATGCGCTCGGCGGGCGGCGGCGCCTTTGGCGCGGCGGGCGGCGGACGGGGCACCGCGGAGATCACCGGCATGTCGCCGGTGGACCAGGAGCGGCTGGCCACCGCGCGCACCACCTCGATGGGCCTCATGCGCGCGATGCGCGAGGGCGACGAGTGGTCGCGACAGGAAACGCTCAAGGTCCTCACGGCCGAGCAGAAGACGAAGGCCGAGGAATTCTGGAAGGAGGACGCGGAAGACTTTGGCGGCAAGTTGCCAGGCGGCGGCATGCCGGGCGGCGGCATGCCACGCGGAGGGCGTCCACGCGGTGCCTGAGGCACTTCCGGCCATCACCCTTCACCAGCCGGGCGCGCCTAACGGTCGCGCCCGGTCGCGTGTTTGATGGAGTGGATGCGAGAGCCCACCCGCGAGCCGGTCACCGACGCAGACGAAGCGGCGTTGGTCGCCCGCGCACGGCGCGGCGATCCGGCGGCGTTTGACGCGCTCGTTCGGCGCCATCTCCCGGGCGCTCTCGTCGCCGCTGAACGACTGTTGGGCGACCGAAGCGATGCGGAAGATCTCGTGCAGGACGCGTTCCTGCGCGCCCTCGACCGCCTCCCGCTCCTCGATCCCAATCGGTCGTTCGGGCCGTGGTTCTTCACGCTGCTGCGCAATCAGGGCATCAACCAGCTGCGCGCCAGGAAGGTGCGGCAGACCGAACCCGAACCGTTTGACGCCGCCTCCAGCGACGCCTTGCCGGATGAAGAGATGGAACGCACCGAGGTGCGGGAGCGGTTCGACGCAGCCTTGTCGGCGCTCACGCCCCGCCAGCGCGAGATCGTGATGCTGTTCGAAGTGGAAGGATGGAAGGGCCTCGAGATTGCCGAACACCTCGGCCTGACGCCCGAGAACGTGCGATGGCACCTGCACCAAGCCAAGAAGAGCCTGCGCGTCGCGCTGGCACCGTTGCGTGACGAGGGGGATTCATGACCGACCAGCTGTTCGACCCGAC
>Ga0172379_10001516_pt1 | contig 45786 bp, 70 predicted proteins | sample GrowelOW334metaG_FD_119756 | JGI IMG/M metagenome (GOLD analysis project Ga0172379, IMG submission 119756) | Groundwater microbial communities from an aquifer near a municipal landfill in Southern Ontario, Canada - Groundwater well OW334 metaG | ecosystem: Environmental > Aquatic > Deep...
ATGATATAACTGTTGAATAAATAAATTCTACAATAAAAATAATACTTATAACTGCAAAAAATTTCCATGAATAAATATAATCAAATTCTTTTCCAGCATCATTTATTTGGTCTTTCCAATTTCTTAACAAAGGTTTGTTTTTATCTTTCTGTTTAAGTCTATTTTTCATCATTACCTTTATCTTTCCTTCTAAATCTGTTTTGTAAACTTCCATAATAGCAAGAATTGCTAATCCTGCAAAGAATAACCACATAGGACTTTTTGTCAAATAAAAAGTAATCAACGGCAAAATAAATAATGCCTGATGAATCTTTTTCTTATCTGTGAAAAAATCAATTATTTTCATTCTTCCTCCCCCAATCCAGTTTCTTTTCTGATCATCTCTCGGAGTTTTGTATTTATCTTTTTGCCTTCCTGGTCACAAAGTTTTTTGAAAAAAAGGAATTCACTCTTATACAATCTTGTAGAAACAATTTTCCTCTCTTCCCCGCTTAAATCATGATTTTTTAAAACCATGAAAAAGATAGAACTAAAGACTATTTAAAGATTTAGGTGTATACACCTTTTTGTTCATGAATTGTATAATTTGTGAACTATTTCCACTTTAAGCTATTACACTTTTGGACTAATTTCTCTAATTGTTCTTTACTAAACGCATCTAAAGGTCTTCCTTCTGCTAAGGGATGTTCTGCAAAATTCTTTAATTCAACATGCTTAGCTCTCACAAAAACCTGTTCCAATAATCTTAAAAATTTTAATTGCTGAGAATTATAATGCTCATTTTTATCCATCACAAATTTATCAAATTCCCATTTAATCATCTCTTGGGGGTCAGGCAATCCCTTGACTTCTAATAAATCTCTTAAAAATAAAATAAAGTCTTTACTTTGTTGAATATTGTCAATTGTCAACATAGGATTTAATTCTCTTAGTTTCTTTTCAATAACTAAAAGTTCTTTTGATGTAACCCCTTCACCATCTTTAATTTTTTGCATTAAAGAATTATTACTTAAGAAAGTCTTGAAATCTTCATCTTCTTTAAGTTCCATTGCTTCTTTCTCAACTTTCAGAACTACATCGGGAGCATTAACTCTTATCATTCCTTTTCTTTCCTCTTCATAAAAAATCATTAAAGGAGAAATTTCTCTAACTAAAAAATCAACATCTTCAAAAGTAATATCCTCCCAGAAAGGTTCTTTTTGAATTCTTATAAGATCGTCTCTTTTTTGTTTTATTGCATCTAAATTTTTATCCCAAATTGCTTCTGCTCTTGTAACAACAAATTCTTCAATCTTAGCAATTTTGTTTTTATTTCCTGTTTTAATGCAATCAAAGAGTTTAACACATTGAGAGATAAAACCATAAACTTTTGAATTCTCCGACGGAGTATAAATTAAAAGAGGGGCTATTTCATTTCTTAATTCTTCAATATGTTCCTTTAAATCAAATTTGGAAGAGATGACTTTTTTAATTATGTTTTTCTTTTCAATAACCAAAGGAGATTCAATATCAATTTCCTTAATTGTGTCTATGATTTGTTTCTCTACTACTTTTCTTTCTTTTTCACTTAGATTCTTTTCTAAAGTATCAACTTGTTCTAAAAAGATTCTTGTCTTAGCATCTGTTCCAGAGGATTTTTGCTTTATAGCGTTCAATTTATGAACCAATATATTTGAGTAATCTCCAAACTTAAAGTCTAATATTAAAAAATCTTCTTTTATGTGCTGTCCATCTTTATCTGTTGGCAACCATTCTTTATTTTCACAAGCAGATAAACTTCTTGTTCCTCTTCCTAACATTTGCCAGAATCTGATAGAAGACATTACGGGTTTAACAAAAACTAAGTTCATTACTTCAGGAACATCAACCCCAGTATCTAAAACTCCAACAGATAAAGCAATTCTTGGGCTATCTCTTTTTTCAAATCTCTTAACTTCATCCATATAACGAGATTTGTCCGAAGTAATAACTTTTACATCCTTTGCCAAAGAAGGATAAAGTCTTTGGAATAATTTTTCCAAAGATTCTGCATGTTTTATACTTGCACAGAAGAATATACTTTTGCAGGGTCTATTATCATCTGATTTATAACACCGATCTACAAATTCTCGGATAATTAATTCATTAGTCTTTTCATCTGTAAAAAATCTTTCAAATTTAGAACCTGGTGTTTGAAATTTCTCTGGATCTTCTTCTTGTTGCTTTAATGCTTGTTGTAATTCTTTATTCAATTTTTTCCCTTCAATTCCTAATGAAAGAACACTTGTCTCAATAATTTCTGCTACATAAGGAGCTAATATCTTATCTCTTACTGCTGAATCATAGTCATACTTGAATGTGGGTTTTTCATTATTACAATTAAATAAATCAAAAGTATTTCTTGTTTCCTCTGAAGAAGGTGTTGCAGTTAGTCCAACTTTTAACGCATCAAAATATTTGAAAATATCATTATTTTTATCATAGTAAGAACGGTGTGCTTCATCAAAGATAATTAAGTCAAATGCTCCTGGACCAAATTTTTCATAAAACTTTCCTCTTGGTTTTTGAGGAGACATTAAAGTTTGAATTGTGGAAACATAAAATCTTGCACTGCTTGAATAACCTTCCTCATTTAATTCACAAACCGGTGTTTCTGGAAAAAATTTCTTAAATCCTTTTTCTTTAGCTTGATTCCCTAAAGAAATTCTATCAACAACAAATAAAACTTTTTGAGCATATTCTGATTTTATTAAACAATCTATTAAAGCCATTGCAACTCTTGTTTTTCCTGTTCCTGTAGCCATATTAATTAAAGCCTCTCGATGTCCCTTAGAAAAGTGTTCTAATACTATCTTAACTGCTTCAACACATGTTTTTCTATTTAAAATAGTAGAACTTACCTTAACATTTACAGGATCCTTTCTTTTTTTCATCAAACTGATTATCCTATGTAAATCTTTTTGTGAAAATGGTAAGAGAACTTTTCTTCTCCTATCTAAGTCATCAACATAATACCAATTTGTTCCATTAGTTAAGAAAATAGGAATTTTGATTTTAATTTGTTTTTCAATATCTTCTCTATAAGTCCTTGCCTGAATTTCTCCTTTTTCAACGCTCACTGAAGTTTTTTTTGCTTCTACAATTGCGAGAGGGCTTCTATCTTCATCTAATAATAAATAGTCTATAAATCGGTCAACATTTTTTTCTATTCCAACCTCAAGACCTACATATTCTTTAGTTAAAAAATTAGATTTAACTGGATTAATCTCTTCCTTGACATAATGTCCTTTAACTTTCCATCCTGTTCTTTCTAAAATTGGATCTATCAATTCTTTTCTCGTTTCTTTCTCAGAGAGATTTGTCATAATTTTTTTAGGATTTATATAGATTTAAGGTTTTCTGAAATTAATTATTCTAATAAAATGGAAAAAAGGGTTTTTTACAAATAATCCTCGTCTTTTTTCAAATATCCTTTATTTTTCAAACCTTCGACAACAGAAGTTCTAATTGCATCTTGGATGGTGTATCTTGGAAATTTCTTTCTTTTATCTTTAACTCTTTTTTCTAAAGCTATTTCTACAGTTTTAGGAAGTCTAACTCCTAAGGGTTTTCCATAGGTTGGTTTTTTAGATAGTGTCATCTTTGTGGACACGTATAAGGTGATAGGAAGTATATAAATCTTTTGTTAACAACAAATAACATTAAATTACATATAAAAACATTTATAATACCAAAAACCTAAAAGATTTTAGATTAGGGGTGTGAGGTGATAAAAACCACCTATGGGAAAGGAATCTTCAAGACCCCTTATACCACGAAAGATAATCAGTGTAAAAGGAAAAGTACATTATAGCGAAAGCAATCAGGCTTGGAATATTATTAAGCTAAAATCAGAATTCTTAAATGAATTTCAACAATTAAAAGAAAAAAGGTCTAAATTCTCTTATGAAATGATCTTTGGACGAACAGAAGCAGAAATGATTGAAGCAATAAAGAAAATTATAAATGATAAGAATTTAATGCCTATTTTGATGTTTTTGTATAAAGAGGGAGAATGAAAAGCATTTAATTTAAACTAAAATGTCCAGTTTCCCAATTTGTTTTTCCACTTTTTTTAATTACCCCATGTGTATGGGTTATAATCACCTCAAATCTTATTAACCCTTTATTATCAAATAATTTTTTAAATTCTTCATCAGTAAAATCTAATGTACACTCAAATGTTCTTGAATTATGTCCTAATATTTCAGTTTCAATAAAAAAAGGTGCTTCTTGGAAAATGTTTCCCGTTCCAATAAGAATTTCTTCAATAGTAGTAGGATTATTTGAAAGATTTCTTAATCTTATTTTAACCCCTATCTGTTCTAAACACCTAGCTGTAGTCACACCAAACCCATGTCTTTGAAAATAAGCACTTTCTAATTTTAATTTTGGTTTATTTTTTATTATATGCCAAATCAAACTTATTATTCCTGTAAAAGATCCAATTATCCCTGTAATTAAACTTATAATTGTTATTAAGTTTTCCATTCTAATTATATTGAAGGGTCAATTTTAATATTTTACTCTTTTTAGTTACTTATTATCCATATACTCCATCTCGACAAGATTTATAAATCATCGAGAGCACACAACAGCGATGGAAAAAATAAATAATTATCTCGATAAAAACAGATTCTCACTAATTTCCCACAATCGTCCATTATACGGTCGGGGCGTTTTTTGGTAATGCTTGGAATTTTGAGGATGGAAAAGATAATTATTCTCTTATTGCAACGGCTTCTTTACCATTAGAAATTATTCTTACTTTGTCCTCTAAAGATATGTTGAATGAATCTTCAAGTTGGATGATTCTTATTTTGCTTATAATTTTAGTTGTTTTAGTGTGTCAAAGATATGTTAGAAAAAAAGTAAGGAATGAAAAAGGAATTATTAATAAAAATTTACATAATTATAATATGCTTTTAAGTGTAGCTATAGGATTACAGGTTGCTTTTATTTTAGAAGTATTTAATATTATTCGAAAATTTCTTATGGAAGGAAATATTTACAAGGTAGATATAGTAATAATCTTATTATTGGGGGTTCTTTGGATAAGTCAAGATATTTTTTTAAATTCAAAATTTGTTAAAAAATGAATAATTAAAAATCAGCAATTTAATAATAATCTTTTTATAATCTGTTTCTCTTTTATTTTAATGATAAACAATCTCTCAAAAGATTTACTTTATTTATTGGAATCTATTTATGAGGAAATTCCAAATGAAATATATATAAAAGACTTAAAAAAATTGGTTTTAAAAAAGAAAAAAACATTTCAAAAGATATTAAATTTTGCTAAAGACAAAAAATATATTCTTATTAAGAAAGACTTAATTTGTTTAACAAGTAAAGGTAAAAATCATTTATTAGAATTAAGAGCATATTTTAATAAAACAAATCAAAAGTATGTTGTTTGGATTGCTGTGTCATCTTTAGTTATTTCTTTTTTATCTTTAGTATTATTTGCTTTGCCTTCTGCTCCAGATGTTTATTGGTCGGCAGGCACTTGCCCTAGTGAATTGAATCAGGATGTGGAATTTTTTCAATTAATTTTGAATAATTATGGTGCAGTAACTTCTTATATTAAAATAAATGGAAAAGGAGATGGAATTAATATTCGAACAAATTACTATGAAAATTCATCCACTCTTTTTTATAGTGATCAATTTGCACTTCCTCCAGCTCAAATGGGCGCATATAATGAAAATTTTATTTTAAAGACAATTAATAACACACTTGAAAGTATTTCATTTAGTCTTGAGTATAAATATACTACTTATATTTTTAAAATTATTCCCTCAAGAGCATTTTATGTAGATGGAAAAACATTTGAATGCTGTTATAATAAGACAGATGATTATACTTATAAACTTGTAAACTGCCCGAAATAACTTCTCTTAATTCTTTCCCACACATAAAATTTATAAACTAAGTATATTCAGTCTTAAGATGACTTTGAGTAAATATGTTTTTGGAGAAAAAGGGATAGAATTAGAGGGAATTAAATTAAATCTTGTATTAAGTTATCTCGGAATTGATATTGAAAAATATATTCCCGAAGGTTTTTCAAGGCATCCAAACCTTGTAAAGTTTGTAGGTTATTTAAGTAATTCAGAGGATATTTTATCTGATTCAGAATATAAATTTAATTTGTATCGAATTTTAGCTGAAGAATTAAATAATGAAAATTTAGATTCTTCACAAATTATTCCTTTTTATAAATTGAATAAGATATTAACTCCACAATTTAATATCCCTAAAAATACTCTTCTTTCTTTTGGTATAAGACTAAATGGAAAAACAGAAACAAAAAAGAATTATACTAATTGTTATATATAAAAGTTTATAAATTCTTTTAAGAATAAATAATTATGGTAAATGAAGTTGTACTTGATTATGAAGACCCTTATTTTGAAAAGGATTCTCAAAAATTTAAAGAGAAAAGAGATAATGAATACAAAAAATATTCTTCAAAGAGAAGAGGATATTCATCTCTTTTTGAAACTTATTCCAAATTTGGTGGGGCTTTTACAAAAGAGTATTTTCAAAAAATGAAAAAATTTCGACGAGAATTAGGATTAAATAACTTATCTTGCATTTTAGGATTTAACAAAAGAACAAAAAGTCTTGATGAATTTCTTGAAATACTAGAAAAAAATAGTTTTTCAAAAGATGATTCAGAAGGAGAAAAAATACTAAATAATTTTTGTGAAAATATAATTTTATATGGATTTGGATTCCAAATTTTGGAATTCACAAGATATTCTGAGAAAGGTCAAGAAAAAGTAAAAATTACTGATAAAAACCCTTTGAATTTATTTAATGGATTAAAGAAAAAACTATTTATTGGATTTGATGATTTTTTTAGCTATTCTGCTTCTTAATTCTTAATAACTCTCTTTGGTTTAAAATCATGCAAATAACTGCTCCAATTATAAATAACCAATCTACTAAGAGTGTTAAAACAAGAAATCCAAGACCCAATGTTGAAAAAATAATCACTTTTGGATTTTTTATTTTCATAATTAAAATAAGATATTTTACTTTATAAACCAAACTCTTCGATAAAACTAATGATTGAGTTAAATTTCTCTATATACTTAAATCCTTTTTCTGTTAATTTTATTGTTTTCTTTCCTTTTTTATCAGAAATTTCTTGAATAAAATCTTTTTCTAGAATTTCATTAAAGTATTCTGTAAATCTTTGTGAAGATAAATTAGATTTTCTTATTAAAGGAGTTATTTTTATTGAATTATGATTTTCTTGAATTATCTTTAAAACATCTCGGATTATTTCTAATTTATTTCTTTTTTGCATTTTAGTTTATTCCGGCTTTTCTTAAAACCTTGTATAATATCAAGGAAAAAACAAGTATTGAAAGTAAATATATTAATAATTGAAATGGTTGAAAGACACTTGGAACTAAAATATCAACCATATTTAAAACCCAGAAAGCAGATAGTAAAAAATAAATCATATAAAGAAAGTTGTTGATTTTTCCAAATCTTTTTTTTCTAGTTATATAAATTAAAATTCCACCTACGATTAAAATTAATAAATTGAGAATTATGTAAACCCAAACATTATTTGTTAAAAGAGTAATTACTGCGATAAGTAATGCAGAAATATGTGCAAAATATTCTCTGTTTAATTTAGATTTCCATTTATCCCAAACCAAACTATATGCTAAATAAAATAATGCTAATGAACTGAAATACATAAATAATAAGGCAGTAGCTGTCACAAAACCTTTTTCAGTAAATTCAAATACAATTGCTTGATTGTTGAAAAAAATTAATAAAAATTTAATTATTGACCTGAAAAATAATGCAATTGCAAAAAACAAAAATGAAAATCTGAAATATTTTATTCCTCTATGTTCGCTTAAATTGTAGAGTTCTCGAGTTCCAAAATAAATAATTAAACATAATAAAATAATAATAAATGAGTACATCACTTCTGTTCCAAGACCTAATGATGCAAAAGATGATTGAAGAGGTTTAAATTGTGGTGGCATTTTATTCTTTTTATAAGCTTGAAACATATTTAAACATTTATAAATTAAGAGGATTTTAAATCCATTAATTCAATGGATTTTTAGTGTACATTTTCGTTTCTTCTTGCTTATAAATAATTTTTATTTAGTTTTTTAGATTTAAAGAGTTGAAACTGAAAATTAAAAATTTTCGTTTATAATTTTATTTAATAAAAATGAAAGGAGGTAACAAAAATGGAAAAACAAAAAAATAAAAGCAAAAGAAAAATTGCAACTGCTGTTGCTTTAGGATTAATAGCTTTTGGAGGAGGTGCTTTAGCAATTCCTTATAATTATGAGAATTTGCAAGGAAATCATTTGCAAAATTCTGTTTCTTCTCTTTCTGAATACCCCTCACGATTTTTAGAGACAGAAAATTTGGGTTTAAAGGATAATTTTTTAAATTCTTTCGATAATGAAAAACAAGTTTATTCTGTAAATGAGGGAGCTGTTTTAGAAGCATTAAATAACGAAAATTATGTTGGTTGGAAAAATGCAATAGAAAATTTAGAAGGATTCCCTCAAGATATTGAAGTTATGTCAGAAGAGGATTTTAGTATTTTAGTTAGTTTAAAAAAAGCTAGTGAAGAAGGAGATATAGAAATGCAAAAACAGCTCAAACAAGAATTAGGTTATGAAAAAGATTATCCTGAAGTGGATTATATTTAATTTAAAATTTTTTGAATTAAGGATTTTAAGTCCATGTTATTTATAAGTAAGTTTTTTTTAAGACTAAAATGAAAAAGGAAAATCAATTAATACAAATAATTGATGTCTGGAAAAAATACGATATGGGAAAGAATAATTCACTTATTGTGTTAAGAGATATTAATCTAAGCATTTATGAAAAAGATTTTGTCGCAATTACAGGACCTTCTGGTTCTGGTAAATCAACAATGGTTAATATTGTCGGAGCTTTGGATAAACCCTCTTGGGGTAAATTAATATTAAAAGAAAAAAATGTTTCAAAAATGGATGAATCTTCTTTAGCATTCTTAAGAGGAAAAACAATTGGATTTATCTTTCAGCAATTTAATTTAATTCCTACATTAAGTGCATTGCAAAACGTTATGCTTCCTATGGAAATTTTAGATATAAATGAAAAAGAAGCAAAAAAAAGAGCAGAAGAACTATTAATAATGCTTGGACTTGGAGAAAGATTAAACCATAAACCAAATGAATTATCTGGAGGACAACAACAACGTGTAGCTATTGCAAGATCTCTTTCAAATGACCCAGAAATTATAATTGCAGACGAACCCACTGGGAATTTAGATAGTAAGACTGGAGAATTTGTAATGGATTTTTTAGGAAAAATGAACGAAAAAGGAAAAACCATAATCTTAATAACGCATGATTTAAATTTAGTTCATTATGCTAAAAAGATAGTATACCTTAAGGATGGAAAAATTGAAAAAATAATTACAAATAAAAGAAATAAATTGTGGACATCAAGTCCACTCCCTTTAAAAAGAAAATATTTTTTTAATAAAAATGAAAAATAAAAAAAATATTTTTTTGTTATTATTTTTAATTAGTTTGGCTTTAATTCAAATTCAATTTATTTCTTCAGAAGAAGTCAATTATTCTATAAATTATTTATACGATGGCATTCAAATTTCTTCATTAAAATATGAACCCTATCCTGTAAACCCCGGAGAATATTTTGATGTATGGATACAAGTAGAATTAGGTTCTTCTGTAAATTATGCTAAATTTGAATTAATAGAAGAATTTCCTTTTAGTTTAGATGAGAATGAAAATGCAACAAGAGAATATGAAGATTTTTCTGGGGCTGTAATAATTCATTATAAAGTAAGGGTATCTAAAGATGCAGTAGAATCTGAAAATTCTTTAAAAATTGGAATTAGTTCAAATAAATATACTACTGGAGATGTTATTTATGAACTTCCAATAAGTATTGAGAATGCACAAACAGATTTTGATTTAGTAGTTCAAGACTCAACAACTTCTGAGATTTCTTTAGCAATTGCAAATATTGGAAAAAACACTGCAAACTCTATGATTGTTAGAATTCCAAACCAAGAATATTATCGAGTTACTGGAACAAATGGACAAATGGTAGGAAATTTGGAATCTGGAGATTATACCATAGTAAGTTTTAGCTTGACTTCAATTGGGAAAAATTCAGAAAATCCTTTAATAGTTCAAATAGATTACACAGATAGTATTGGAGAAAGAAGAAGTTCACAGAAAGAAGTATATATTAATTCTTTATATTCTAATATAAATGAATCTCAAAATTCAGAAATTCCTGAAAATTTTCCTGGAAACTTTTCACAAGATTTCCCAATTAGGAAAAAAATAAAGGTTTGGCCATATGTTCTTGCAGGAGTTTTGATAATAATTTTAATTGGATTTTTGATTTATTCCAAATTTCTAAAGAAAAAAAAATCTAAAATTAAAAAATTAAGTGAAATGAAAAATGTGAAAACTAATGAGATTCCTGATTGGATGAAAAAAGCAAAAGATAAGGAAATAAATTCTTCTTTTAAAAAATGAAATTAAAAAAATCGTTTCATTTAGCATGGAATATTTTAATTCATAGTAAACTAAGAAGTTGGTTAACTATCATCGGAATTGTCATTGGAATTGCTGCAATTGTTTCAATTGTTTCAATTAGCATCGGTGCAAAACAGCAATTAGAAAATCAACTTGGAAATCTTGGAGCAGATATTCTTACAATTTCACCAGGATTTTCAAAAGCATCTGGAAATTTCGGTTTTGTTGGAGGGCCTTCAGGAATGGAAAAAACATCTTCAAATTCTGAATCTAAAAATTTAACCTCAAAAGATTTGGTTGTTTTAAAAAATATAGACAATGTAAAATATGCAATGGGATATGTTTCTTCTTCAGGAGATTTAACTTATCTTGGAGAAACGGCATCTGTAAGTATTTCTGGTGTTGATGAAAATGTGTGGGATGAAATAACAACAGAAGAATTATCCTCTGGGCGAATGCTTATAAATGGAGATACTTATTCCATAGTTATTGGCGAAAGACTTGCAACATCTACTTTTGATGAAATTCCTTTAAATTCAAAAGTTACAATTGAGGGTAAAACTTTCAAAGTAGTAGGAATACTAAAAGATGGAAATTCTGTTTATATACCTATAGAAACTGCAAGAAATATATTAGATGATGTTGGCGAAGAAGAATTTGATTCTATTTCTATAAAAATTGAAGATGTTACTTTAGCTGACGAAACCGCTGGAAATATTACAAAAAAATTAATGATGTCTCGTGGAATTTTAAATGAAGACGAAAAAGATTTCACAGTTACAAACCCGTCTTCAATGCAAGAAACAATGCAGGAAACAATGAATAGCATGTCAATTTTTCTCGGAGCAATTGCAGCAATTTCACTTCTCGTTGGTGCAATAGGAATAGCAAATACTATGTTTACTTCTGTTCTAGAAAAAACAAAAGAAATAGGTATAATGAAAGCTATTGGGGCAAAAAATAAAGATGTCCTTTTAATATTTTTAATAAATTCTGGATTAATTGGATTTGTTGGAGGATTTGGGGGGGTTATATTGGGGATTTTTGGTTCAGGACTAATTGGATCAATGGTATCTTCTTCTGGAACAGGGATGACTAGGATGTTTGGAAGCACAGCATTAACACCAGGGTTATTAATTGGAGCATTACTTTTTTCCGTTTTTATCGGAATGATATCAGGAGCAATACCTGCATATAGGGCTTCAAAATTAAAACCGGTTGATGCACTAAGATATGAATAATTTTATAGATTTTAAGTCCACCCAACTTATAAAGAAAATCTTTTTGGAAGATTATTAAAAAATTAATAAAAATGAAAGGAGGTAACAAAAAAATGGAAGAAAATAAAAAGAAACTCAAAAGAAAATATTTTGCTTGGATTTTTGCAGTCTTTGCAATAGCTCTTTTAAGTTTTGGCTTTGTTTCAGCTTTTGGATTCAGTAATGGTCTAATGGTTGGTTTAAGTGATCAAGATAAAGAAACATTAGAAACTCAAAGAGAAGCAATGCAAACAGCTATTGAAAATGGAGATTATGAAACTTGGGAAACTTTAATGTTAGAAAAAATTGAAATGATGAAAAATGAGGTTAACCAAGAAAATTTTCAAAGATTAGTTGAGATGAATCAGAATAAAGAAGAATTTAAATCAGCTATGGAAGAAGCTAGAGAAACTGGAGATTATGAATCTATGCAAGAAGTAAGAGAACAATATGGTTTTCCAGAAATGCATGGTAAAGGTTTTGCATTTGGAAGAGGAATGCATATTGAAGAAAATGAAGAGGATTAATTTTCTCTAAAAATTTTTTTTATTTTTTTTTATTTTATAAACTTTCAAAATAAGAATTAATTTTCTTTATTTCTTGAGAAGTTATTTCTTTTTTCAAAAAATCCTCAAAATCAATTATTTTGTATTTTCTGTATTTGTAATAATTTTCAGAAGCATAACCAAATTTTTTTATTTTTCCATAAATATTTATTCCTGCTTCAAAACAATTTGAAAATATAGAATATTGCCAAACACTTTTTTCAGTTGGAAGTTTTTCGTTATCCCTTCGCCAATCTGCACATTCAAAAACCCTCATTAATTCAATAGCTTCTCTTTCACTGTTAGTTTTAATGACGAGGTTTTCTGAGATATCTAAATGAATTTTGGGTTTTATTTTTGTCATGAGACTTTTCTAAATTAAAACCTTTTAAAAACCTTTTGGTAAACAAATTTTATTTTAATTTAACTGCAGTTCCATAAGCAAGCATTTCTGATGCTCCTTGCATTACAGTAGATGTTGAAAATCTCATTCCAACAATTCCGTTTGCTCCAAGCTTTATTGCTTCATTTACCATTCTGTTATAAGCTTCATCTCTTGATTGAACTGTTAATTCAGTGTAAGCTTTAACTTCTCCACCGATGATATTTTTGAATACTGCTCCAATGTCTCTACCGATGTTTCTTGCTCGAACAGTATTTCCTCTTACAATTCCTAAAACTTGGATTATTTTTTTATTTGGAATTTCATTAGCTGTTGTCACAATTATTTCTTTCATTTTCTACCTCCTTTTTGTTTTTTATAATTAATTTGCTCTATTTTATCTTCTTTTTTATTAAAAAGAATTATTATTCCTATAATAAAAATTGGTAAAGAATAAATCCAAATAAACAAAATATTTTTGTTTTCAAAAAATCCTGGAATAAATGTAAGAATTAATCCAATAATTGCAAAAGTTAATCCCCAAGTTATTCTTGTTTCCATAAATTTCATAAAGAATTTTAGTTAATAAATCTTTTTTTGGTTAATTCCAAAGAATTATGTGCTAAAATTTAAATCTAAAAAATAAAAATAAATAAAATAAGATATTAGATATTATTTAATATCTTCTTCCAGATGAACGATTATCTCTTCTGTTGTTATCTCGACTTCCAAAACTTCTTCTTGGTTTGTTCTCTCTAGGTGTATCTTCTTTTGGCCTTGCTTCATTAACAGTTAACTTTCTACCTTCAAATTCCTTTTCATTAAGTTCGTCAATTGCTTTTTTGGCCATTTCTTCGTTTTCGATTGTTACGAAACCAAAACCCTTTGATCTGCCAGAATAACGATCTCGAATTAGTGTTGCTTCTTCAATTTCGAATTTTGAAAAAATCTTTTTAAGTCCTTCTTCATCAATACTAAAAGGCAAATTTCCAACGTATATTTTCATGTTTCCTCCTTACACTTGTGCAAAAGAAATCGCTTCTGCGTTTCTTTTTGTTTAAATTTTATAAGAAACTATGTTTTTAAAGGTTTGCACGAGGTTTTTAATCAAATGCGAAATACATTGTTGTAATTTCTTGATTAAGTGAGTTCAAATTTAGACTAAAACGATTAGAATGCATGAAGCTTTGAATTCCTCTAACTTGTTTTATTGCTTTTTTTGCTTCTTGAGAAATATGAATCTTTATTTGTGATTTTTCTGTGATTTCTATATTTTCTACAATATTTTCATAGTCTTGTTGTAATTTTTTATATGCTTTTAAATTATCTTTTGCATAATTTTTTTCCTGGCGTCTATGAGCTTCACCTACTGCTTGACAAACTCCAAAAGCAGCTAATCCCCATCCAGTACTTCGTGCATAAATAAATGCTCCTCCTAAAGCTAATGATAAACCATCCATTAAAACCCCATTAAAATTAGTCCAATAATTTTTTTTCCAGAATTTATGATAATTCCAAAATTTTAGATCGTCTAATTTTTGCTCTGCTTCTGTTATCTGTTTAGTTACATCATCATAACTTAAATTTTTTAAAAGTCCTAATGCAATTTTTTTGATTTCAGATGGTTCTAAATTGTTATATCCATAAAATTCTAAATTCGGATTTTCTTGTTTTTGTGTAAATTCTGATAAATCTCCTTCACAGAAAAAATTATTTGTAAGAATATATTTTGGTTTTAAACTCTCATCTTGCACAAGTTGCAATAATTTTACCATAAAAATTTATAAATTAACACTTTTTAAGTATTATTATAGTTTAATAGATAAATATAAAAATAAAATATTCTTTAAGAAACCATGAGAGATTATTATGATAGAAGAAGAGGTGGGACTTTTAAAGTCATAGTGGTTTTAATTATATTGTTTTTGATCTGGGGGTTTTTAGGTGCAAAGCAAGTCGAGAAAACTGGATTGCCTTGTAAAATTGGATATCAGGATAAATTATGTTGGTCTTGGGAAAAAAAAGTTACTAATTCTACAAATACAGGAAATTTAATAAATGAAGTTAATGAACTACCGTCTAATCTAACAGAATAATTAAGGTTCTACATAAGGTTTATAACTCGTGATTTCTATTATATAAAATGGCAAAATTAAATGAAAAATTGGTGTATGGTTTTTTAATGGTTTTAGTTTTAGGATTTGCTTTAATTGCTAGTTTTTCTTTGATTTCAGCAGAAGGAAACGATTCTGGAAACGGACAAGGTAATGGACAAAACGACGACGAAGAATGTGCTCTTGACTCTGAATGTGATGAAGGAGAATCTTGTATTGAAGGAGATTGCGAAGATTTATTGATTTCAGAAAATGAAGACGATGACGAAGAAGATGTTGAAGAAGTAGAAATTGAAAGTGAAGAAGAAATTGAACTTCAAAACAACGAGAGTAAAAAATACAAATACCATTACAAGTATGAAAATGGTGAAGAAGTAGAAACAGAATTTCAATACCAACACGATAATAGATGGGAGTTTAGAGTTGGAAATTATTCTGCACAGTGTTCTGGAGAGTGCAATTTTAGTATGAACCAAAGTGAAATTCTTGTTAAGTTTTCAAATGGAAAATATGCTTTAATCAAAGTAATGCCTGACACAGCTGCTGAAAAAGCTATTGAACGACTTAAGTTAAAAGTTTGCTCAGAAGAAAATAATTGCACAATTGAATTAAAAGATGTTGGAGAAAGAGCTAATGAAACTGAAGAAGAGAATTCAACAAATGTAGCTTATGAAGTGCAAGCTGAAAAACCAGCAAAAGTTTTTGGATTTATCAACTCTGAAATGAAAGTTAAAGCAGTTGTTGATGCAGAAACTGGCGAAGTTATTAAAGTTAAAAAAGCCTGGTGGGCATTTTTAGCATCAGAACCTGAAGAAAACTAAAAAATTTCTTTTTCTTTTTTTCTTTTTTATTTAATAGAAAGTTTTATGAAGTAAATGATTAAGAAGTATATATGAATAAAGTCATTGATTATGAAGGAATTTCAAAAGGCTTTGAAGAAGTTATGAAAATTACAGGAATAGATAGAAAAAGTTTAGTTGTAGCATATAGAAAAAGTTTAATTGATTATCAAAATTCTGGAATGCCTAAAGAAGATGCAATGATTTATGCTTTTTGTGATTCAACTTTTGATTTTATTTTGAATTCTTCTTATAACTTTTTAAATAAACGAAAGATTTAAAAAAGAAAATAAATATAAAAAACGATGGTAAAGAATGTCGCATATGACGATGATGAGTGGGAAGACGATAAAGAAGATGAAGATGAAGAGAAAGAAGACAAAGATGATGATTTCAGCGAAGAAGACTATTAAGTAGTTTATCTAGCAAAGATTTTTCTTTTACTTTTATTTTTTTATTTGGCAATTGATAAATTTATAAAATTGTAATGTTATAAATAATGATGGATTGGAAAAAAGTTTTGAGCATTCTAGCATTTTTGTTCATTATAGGCTTGCTTTTATTATATTGGTATTTTCCCTCTGTGCCTTCAGATTATTCTATTAATAAAAATTCTAATTTTAGTAAAGAGCCAATTAATTCAAGCTTTAATTCAAGTTTAATGCAATTTTATGAAAATATGAGATTTCCTTTAGAAAATATTTCTTATTCAATTGAAAATACTTGTAATTTGCAAAAAAAAGCAGATATGGAAAGAGCATTTGAAATTATTGAAGAAAAAACATCTCTTAATTTTTATAGTTCAAATCAAGGACAAATACATATTTTTTGTGAGGATAGAAATAAAATAGATTCAGAAGGTTTGTTTGTTGCTGGAGAAGGAGGACCTGCAAATATTACTCTTGGAAAATATTTCAGTGTAATTGAAAATGGACAGATTTTACTTATAAAAAGTTCAGAGTGTCCAAACCCGAATATTGCAATACATGAATTACTTCATGTTTTAGGATTTCAACATTCAGATAATTCAAATAATATTATGTATCCTGTTAGCGAATGTGATCAAATTATCAGCGATGATATTTTAATTAAAATACAGGAATTATATTCTTATCCAAGTCTTCCGGATTTGGAATTTGAAGGGGTTTCTGTTAGCATAAAAAACAGAATGTTAGACTTTAACTATAGTATTAGAAATGAAGGATTGATTAAATCTGAAAATTTTGTGGTTGGAGTTTATGTTAATGATAAAAAAATTAAAGAAATTGAAACTGAAGGGTTGGAAATGGGTTATGGACAAAAAGTCAGTGTAGAAAATTTCTTATTAAGTCAAATGAAAATAGATGAAATCAAGTTTGTGATTGAAGGGGATTTTGAAGAGTTAAATAAAAAAAATAATGAGATTACTTTGAATGTAACAAAATAATCTCAATCATCTAAAACATTCATAAAATCTTCGTCAAAATCTTCTTCTTCTGAAGCGATTTCTTGTTCTTCATAGTTATCTTCATCAATCATCTTGTTGTAGGGAGATTCTCCCTGTACCTCATTTTTATATTTTTAGAATAACTCTTGTCCTTTTTAAAATCTTCTATTCAAAAAAATACATGTTTTTACGAGGACAAAGTTTAAAAACAGAAAGAAGTTTGTAAATGATATCTAAAATAAAGTATTCTAAGAATTTTCCTTTAAACAAATTATTTTTTTAATTAAAAAGTAAATTTATCTGAATTTCCTCGAATAAATTTCATATTATCAATGAATTTTTTTACTTCTGGAGAAACACTTTGTTCAGTATAAATATCATAAGTTCCATTTACTCCGTAAATTTTCATTAAATCATTTTCAATATCGAACATAAATGTATTTATATGTTTTCCGTCAGTATAAATTGGTTCATGTAAATGAGATTGCCATAAAATTGGATTTTTAAAAACCATTTGAAAAACTTGATCTGTTTGTGCAACTAATTCTAAAGCTTTTTTATTGATTTTTGATTTTCCTTCAATATCTGCATTTTTATATTCGTTTGTCATTTTTTATATAAAAATTAATTTTGTACAATCAAGACCTTTTTCTTTTGAAAATTCTTCTATCTTTTCTTCTAAAGAAGAAACATCGCAATTTTCAAAATTATTTTCAACATCATTTATGAATTCTGCATAAGTAATGTAATTCATTTTTCCAAAAATTTTCCCTAAAAAACTGTTTGGATAAATTATTTTCATTTCTCCTGTTAATAAGTATCCTTTTCCTAAACAAGATTCTCTAGCAGAGATCATTGCACCTAAGTCACTTTTAAGTATTAATGTTTTTACTTCATTCCCTACTTTTATTTCTGGAAAGATATATGCCTTTAATTCAGGTTTTGTCATATTTTTTTAATATTCTTATTATTTATAAATCTTTCTAAAAAGTACTATTATTCAGTTAATACAGATTAAATTATTTTATTTTTTTTATCCTTTCTATAATATCCATTCCTGTTTCTGGTCCAAAAGTATCAAATACATTTCTTATATAATCTTCACTTGAATTATCTCTTGTAACAATAATTCCTGCGCAAATATCATCGTCTAATTGTCTTATAGGGTCATTTGGACTAAATTCAATTTTTTGTTTTACCTTTTGCATTGCTCCTATTAAACCAGTCATTGGACCATCAATTCCTTGATCAGAGTCGTCATATAATTTACCAGCTAAAGCTTCATGAGCTTCAACTATTTTTCCTTGTTCTCTTAATATTCCAGCAACTCTAACTCGGTAATCACTATCTGATTCTTTTGAACATCTTTCTATTCCAAAATCTTTTCCATATCTTATTGCAAGAGCGTTTCTATCAAATTTTTCTTCTACCATGATATATTTGTAATTTTAGGGTTTTTAAATATTTATATTTAATTTGATAAACTTTTCACTCTTTTCTTGAGTTTCAAATAATTTTTTATTACAGATTCTGTTCGATTAGAAATATCAATTTTGCTTTTTGGATTCCAATAAGAAAGATATTTAATTTCATTGCTTGGCTTTGCTTTTCCATAAGCATCAACAAGAAATACTTTAACATGATTTCTTATTTCTTTTCCTCGGTGATTTATCCAAGCATTTCCGATATAACTAAATAAATAAAATATTTTTTTTGTTTTTAGAGTGGTTTCTTCTTCTAATTCTCTTATTGTGGCATCTTTTCTAGATTCTCCTTGATTTGCTCCACCTCCAGGCAAGGTGAATTTCTTTTTCTTTCCAGCAACGACGATAATTCCCTTAGGTGTTTCAACAATTGCTATTCCTTTTCTTCGTTTTATCATGATTTAATTAATTTTTTAAGAGGGTTTCTTCTTCCTTATATTTTTCACCTAAATCTATTTTTATCTTTCTAATACTCTCTTCTATACTATCTCTTAATATTTTTAAATTTCCTCTAACATATTCCCCCGAATTAATAATTGTAGTAACTTTTGTTTGCATAGCGTCAATATTTTTGAAATTATCTTCTATAGTATTTAATTCAGAGGAAATCTTTTCAAAGTTAACTTTATCTTCTGAACCTTTACTTTCCCTAAGAACAAAAAGTCTAGCTATACGATAAGCAAAATATAAATTATCTTCATCATAATAAGTTATAAGGTATTTATCACTTATTTTAATTGGACAAAGTTCTCTTGGCATTTCATCTCTTTTTGCAAAAATAAATATTCCAAAAGAAGCTTTTCTATTTTGTATTGCATCATTTATCTCATCTATTGTTTTTTTAGAAGAATAACCTGAACTATCTTTACATTCAATAATAATACTCTTTTTATTTTCAAGTTCTATTGAAATATCTCCTTTCTTACTTTCTGTACCTAATTTATCTCCAGTCATATTAATAGTGTTTTCATAATAACTTGCTAATGTCTGAAGATTTCTATAAACTTCTTCTTCAAACTCAAATCCTTTTGCAGTTCCTTTTTGTTTTTCAATATTAATGGCACTTTCTTTTAATACTTGGTCTCTAATATCTTTTATTTCTTTATCTCTAATTTCATTTAATCTTTCTAATATTTGTTCTTTAAGTTGCCTAGTGGGTGAATCTTTTTTATTAGGATCAAGTAATTCTTGTAATTTTTTTTCATCCATTTCAGAATTTTCTTTTAGTTCTTCAATTAAAAGAGATAATGCACTTTTTTTATTATCCATATTAAAGGTGTCATCAATTATCTTTCTTATTTGACCCTTGTCTTTATTGAAATATGAGTCAATTAATTCTTTCATTTGAAATAATGGGCTTTGAACATTATTCAAACTAAATGTTTTTTCAATTTTTTCATTAAGATTATCTGTTTGTTTTTCAAATAATTCTTTTGTTTTAGCTATAAAATTATTAAATTCCTTTTCAACAAAGTCTATATTTTCAGTTAAAACCATTTGTTTTAAACCAACACAACCAATAATCAGAGCTTTTGTTGTCCAATCTTCTAAATTTTCCTTATCTTTTAAAAAATTATAAGTATCTGGATTTGAAATTGTTAAATTTTCAATATGAACTTCTTCATTTTTCTTGTCAATGATGACTTTATTGCCTTTTTCCATTAAAAATCAAATATTAAACTTATATTTAAATCTTCTTAAAATTTTCTAAATTATTTTTTCCACTTAACTATCATAATTACTAATCCGGCAATAAAAATAAGTGCTCCAATTATATCAATGTCTATTCCCCATTGACCATATGTTAAAATATTCAAGAATTGAAAAGCTATTCCGATAAGCATTATAATAATACCAATTTTTCTTGTAAATTTGAATTTTGTTTTATGCTTTTCCATTTTAATAAAAAAATCCCTCCACCAAGAGTCGAACTTGGGATCTCCCGGGTTCTGCTTTCCAGGATTCTGGCTTATCAAGTTTCATTTAATTTCCATGACGGAATATCCACTCTAAACATGACGTTAGTCCATCTTTAAAGGATGTTGAACGTCAAGGAACCTTGGTTCCTTAAGTCTACAGCCAGGCGCTCTAACCACTGAGCTATGGAGGGATTCATACTTAATATCCCGTATATATGATTTCTCATCTATAGAGGGGATTCACACTTAATATCCCGTATATATGATTTCTCATCTATAGAGGGATTGTAAAATTAAGACATAAAAAGAATTTTTAAAGTTATTGTTTAATTTTATTTTATTAGATTAATAATCAACAGGAATATATCTCTCAGATCCAGTTCTTAGTCCATCTTTACTTATAGAAACTTCTTTGATATAAGGCAAATCCATTACTCTTTTCATTAGATTTAAAGCATTTTCATAATTATCTATAACTGCAACATTTTGGTACTCCGCTGGAAGACCTTTATATATTTTTAAAAAACCAATATTTTCAAAAATAATTGATTCTAATCTTCCCTTTTTAATTTCATCATTAAATTCCTTATTATTATAAGCGCTTTCTGCTAGAGTTATTTTAACAGCGTATTGTCCGTTGTATTTTTCTGAATTTGACATTTTATTAAAGAATATTTAGAATTTATAAATTTTATTGTGATTTAAGCATAACTAAAATAATAAAAATTATTTTCAAATCTGTATTTTAGTTCTTTGTCATATTTATCCTTGAAAGAATCACATAAATTCTTTGCATTTTGTTCATCCTCGGGATTTCCAGTATGAAAAACTTCTTCAACTTCTTGAGAAGACAATATTCTATTCATATTTATTAAAAGATAATTTTTGTAAGTAGAATAATTTCTATTTCCAAGCAATCCCTGATTTTTTTCTAAATTTTTTACCATATTTTAATTTAAAAATTTAAATTTATAAAAATTATTGCGATAATTAAGCATAACTAAAATAGCAAATTCCTTTTCTAAATGAATATTTTAATTCTTTGTCATATCTTTCTTTAAACAAATTACATAATTCTTTTATATGTGCTTCATTATTCTTTCCCATTATATAAGGAAGTTCTTTTAATTGAGGTTGCGATTCTAAAGTATCATGTATCCCGATTATTGTGAATTGCTTAAAGCTTTCATTAAACTCTTCACCAAAAATAGGCTTTTCTAAAGTTTTTACCATAATTATGAGTTAACAATTCAATTTATAAAGATTTATATTTTTTAGAATAAACTTATTCGTCTTTCATATCAGCAGCTTCTGCAACAAAGTAAGCTCTGTTTGATGCTACTTCTTTGATTTTTCCGTCTTTCTCGAATATGGCTGTTGTTGGAGGTAATGCAAATCTACCTAAAACTCCAATCTTTGATGAATAAATTATGTAATTAATTACTCTTGATTCTCCTTTTTCTAATTTGTCAAAGTTCCATTGTAATAATCTCTTTGAAGCATCCATTTTTGTTGGAGCGTTTCCTAAGAATTTTTCATAAAGCTTTACTAAAGGAGGCAATCTTTCCATAACATTAACTTTTTCAATGTATTTTTTAGCATGAATATTTACAGTTACCTTTAATGCAAATTCTCCGCCTTTTGCTCTCACGAATGAAATGTGTTTCTTTAATACAAGATATCTATTCACAGATTTTTTAGTGAAAACAACAATCACGATTATTAATATAATAACCAAGAATGGAATTATCCAATTTGTTCGAACAATTATTTGTTGTGTCTCACCTGGTTTTATTTCTTGAAGCCAGCTATAATAAATTTTTCCACCTTGTCTTGTAACAGAAGTTGGTTCTGGACTAAAACTTGTGAAAAGTCTTGAAAAAACATTTTTCTTTATTGTTGTTTCTGTTGTAACAATTACATTTCCTTCATTTGTCTTTTCAATTATTTTTTTATCGATAATAAAACCATATTCTCTTTTTGAAGAAGTTAAAATATCTTTTTCAACAAATTCAATAGGAGCTTGAGCTTCAGCAGTTATACCATTGTAATTTATTGTTGCAGTTACAGTATAAAATCCAGCCATTAATTCTTTGAAATCATCTTTATTTAATTCAACTGTAAATGTTTTTTTCTCTTTATAATTTAAAGAAACTTTTTCCTCGAAATCAAAAAATGAAGATTTGAAATTAACATTCACGTCTTCAAAATTGTAATCTATTTTATTATATAAATAAACTTGCATTGTTTTTGTCTCAGGATCAATATTCTGAGAACCAATTTCAAATGCATCTTCTAAATTTACTACATTCACTGTAATTTGTTTGCTTATTTCAGATTTGTCTAATGCTTGAATAACCAAATCAAATGTTGAATAACCTAAATCTGTATTTGAACTAGGATAAATTTTTAATTGAACATCTTTTGTTTCACCATGATTTATTGTAATTCTTCCAGAAGGTTCCAAGCCTAAACCAAAAAAAGTGTAAAAAAGAAAACTGTTTGAAGGTCCGTTATTTGTAATTCTTAAATTAATTATTGCAGGTTGATTTAAATCCACAATCATTACTTCGTTTGAAGGTTGTTTTTCAATTGTTAAATCTATTGGTGTAACAAATGGAATTATTAATAACGCTAGAACAAAAACAAACATCAAATTTCTCTTTTTCATGTTAAAGAAAATGAATTTTAGATATTTAAACATTTCTATGGAAAATTTTTAGAGATTTTTAGAAAATTATTTAATCTTTTCATTTAAAACTATTTGAACTTCTTATTTCATCCCAATCTGTAGTGCATCCTTTAAACCCGTTATTTTCAGAGGATTTAAGAAAATTTGGATTAACACTGCCTTTGACGAATTCTTTTAAATTTTTAAAAATTTCTTCAAATAGTTTTAAATCTTTATGGTATATGTCGTATATTGGACAAATTTTATTTTCTGAAAATCCAGAAGTTGAAAATCTATCGCAGAATTCTTTAAAAGTTTCATGAAATCTTAAATCATAAGAAGCATAATCTTTATACATTAAACAGTCTTCTCTTAGAGAACAACCTATTTCTTCTTTTGGAAAAACCCTATTTCCATGAATTTCTCCAATTTCAAGAGGCATACTTTTTGGTTGATAACCTTTTCCAGATATTTCTAGAAAATTAGAATCTTGTGAAGGTTTTTTCTTAACCATATTTTATTAATTTAAATTTAGTTTAAAAAGATTATTGCACTTCAGAATCAGACATATAATAATCAAAAACAATGTTTTCCAAATCTTCTGAAAAAGGTTTGTCGTTGTTCTCGTCATAAATTAATCTTTCAAATCTCTTAGGTTCCTTTTTCTTTAAATTGTAAAAATAACTTTGATAATCAAAATTTCTTATTTTTAATTGAAATTCATCAATTTGTTTAAGAACTTCTTTTGTTACTTCTTGATATGATTGCATACAAAGAATTACTAAACTTTCTTTATAAAAATTGTTGTGATTGATTTTATTTTTAAAATAAAAAAATATATAAACTAAACAAAAATCAGTATATAACTTAAATGAAAATAAGAAAATCATGGAAGAAAAAACAAAAAAAGAGTGTTCAAAATTAAAAAAAATTTTAAGAGGCATATACCATCCTGAAGGAATTCAGCTTCTTATTAAAGATTCACTTAAAAGAAAAAAATATGCCTCTGAAAAAATTGAGGATATCTCAGAAATTGGGGAACATCTGGACAATGTAAAATATATTTTTTATGGAGCAACAACCTTCTTATTGGTATATTACGAATTTTTTAAATAATAATTTAATGTCTTCCTTCTAAATCAAGGTATGCTTTTGCTTGTCCTAAGAATTCATCACATGCAGTTGCAACTTTTCCTTCAAATGTACTAATTCTGTCTGTAATTACCCATTTTTCATAAATTGCTCTTAAGAATTTTCTATATGCTGTTGTTTCAAATTTCCCATCATAGTCTCGAACAAGAATTCCTTTGATTGAAACTTCAACGCTTCCTTTGTTTGATTTTAACTTTACTCCGTCTTGATTCATCTCAACATCAACTAAACCAAGAATTCTGAATTTTACTTTTACATCTATTTTAAAATAATCAGTATATTTTTTAGAACCTTCCCATTCAACGTCAATATCTTTGGAGTTTCCTTTTATTTTTTCCGAATATTTTGATTCAACTAAATCCAAACCTGTTTCTTGACTTAGCCATTCATAACAAAATTTATAAAAATCTTTGAATGAAAAAACGCCATCATACTTTACCTTACTCGAATAAATGTCTTGTTTTTCCGCCATCTTTTATGTATTTAAGACAAAAATATTATTTAAATATTCTTCGGATTTGGAAAAATTTATAAATAGTTTGGAATTTGGGTTTTATTAGTGAGATACAATCCTAATATAGATTAATTTCATTACAACAATCTTTAAATAATTACAGAATTATCTTAAAACATGGTGAAAAGTCCTGATTTATTTTCTGAAGATATTTCTAGAATGATTGGTAGAGATGCACAACGAAATAATATTCTAGCTGCAAAAATGGTTGCAGACATAGTCAAAACAACTTTAGGTCCAAAGGGAATGGACAAAATGCTGGTTTCTCCTACTAATGATATTATTATCACAAATGATGGCGTGACAATTTTAGATGAAATGCAAATTGAACATCCTGCTGCAAAAATGATGGTTGAAATTGCTAAAACTCAAGAAAATGAAGTTGGAGATGGAACAACAACTGCAGTTATGCTCGCTGGAAAACTTTTGGAAAATGCAGAAAAACTTTTGGATTCAAAAATTCATCCAACAACAATTACTAAAGGTTATAATATTGCGCACGAAAAAGCTCAAGAAATTTTGAGAGATATTTCTTTAGAAATAAGTCCTGAAAACGACGCTGTTTTAAAACAAATTGCAATGACTGCTATGACTGGAAAAGGTGCAGAAAATTCCAAGGAAAAATTTGCAGAAATTATTGTCGAGGCTGTTAAAATGATTTCAGAAAATGGAAAGGTTGATTTGAATAATATTAAAATTGAAAAAATTATGGGAAATGGAATTAAAGATAGTGAATTAGTGAAAGGAATTGTTTTAGATAAAGAAAGAATTTCTCAAGAAATGCCGAAGATGATTAATAATGCAAAAATTGCTTTGATTGATTTTCCTTTAGAAATAAAAAATCCAGAAATAGATACAAAAATTTCAATTTCAACTCCTCAGCAATTGCAAGATTTTATCGAAGAAGAAGAAAATTCAATCAGAACTATGGTTGAAAAAATTTTAGTTACAAATGCAAATGTTTTGTTTTGTCAAAAAGGCATTGATGATTTTGCAAGTTATTTACTTTCTAAAGAAGGCGTTTATGCTTGTCGAAGAGTTTCAAAAAGTGACATGGAAAAATTAGCAAAAGCTACGAGTGGAAAAATTGTTAGTAATTTAAATGAATTATCGTCTAGGGATTTGGGTGAAGCAGATGTTGTTGAACAAATTAAAACGAAAAATGAAACTTTTAGTTATATTAAAGGATGCAAAAATCCAAAAGCTGTGACAATTCTTGTTCACGGCGGAACAGAACATGTTATTGATGAAATTGAAAGAGCAATTATCGACGGGTTGGGTGATGTTGCTTCTGCAGTTGAAACTCGTTTAGTTGTTCCAGGAGGAGGAGCAATTGAAATTGAATTATCAAGAAGATTAAAAGAATTTTCTCAAATGTTTCATGGAAGAGAACAATTAGCAATTTTTGAATTTGCAAATGCACTTGAATTTATTCCAATTACTCTAGCTGAAAATGCAGGACTTGATCCAATAGATATTTTAACTCAATTAAAAGCAAAACACGACGCAGGAGAAATGAATTTTGGATTAAATTTATTTACAAATTCTATCGAGAACGCTTTGGGAGCAAAAATCATTGAACCATACAAAGTAAAAAGCCAAGCCTTGACTTCTGCTAGTGAAGTTGCAATTATGATTTTAAGAATCGACGATGTTATTGCTTCAAAACCCAGTAAAAAAGGAAATATGAATCGTTCTGATTTTGGAAAAGGATTTGATATTGGAGGATTGGAATAATGAAATTAGAAGAAATCAAATTTGGATATATTGATAGAAATGCAAATCCAAAAATTACAAAATTTGATAAAAAAAATTTAAAAAAAGAAGATAAATTTATACAAATAAAAATTGAAGAAAATGAATATATCTTTGTTGGAGATCTTTATCATAGAAGAATTTTAAAAGAAGCTTTAGAATTTTTTGGAATAGAATATAAAACAAAATTTAATAGAATGCATCAAGAAATGCCTTTAGGAATTGGAAATTCTTATCAAATAATTGGTGCTGGAAAAATAAAACTTTCAAATGAAAAATTAAAGTTTTATGATGCTAGTTCAGATTATTTTGATTTAGTTAAGGGTGCAAATAAGCGAAATTTAGAAGATTTTTTTGGAAAAGTAAATGTGATTGACGAAAATGTTCTAGAATATCCTTCTTTTTTAGTAAATTTTAATATTTAAATCACAATAATACTTATAAATAGCTCTTTACAAAAAAAATTATGGAATTAGAAGATAAATCCCAATTTGAACATAATTTTTTAGGTTTTGACATTAATGAACTGAGTCAGGATTTTATACAAATTTATATAAATAATTGTCCTTATTTTCAGTTTATACGAAGAGAATCTATGGGTAGCGCAAAACATTCAGAAGCACTTGAAAAAATACTTGAAAAATTCAAAGTAAATTACAATAAAATAAGAATACATGGAAAAATGGTTCCTGAAAAAAATAAAGATGGCGAATATCAACTTGTAGGTGCTGGAAAGTGTTTTAAGATGGTTGATTATTTTGAATTTATTGGAAATAGCTCAGTTTATAATTGCGAACCAAACAAAAAACATTTTGATGAAACTAAAAAACCAGAAGGAATAAAATTTATTTGCCCAAAAGGTTGAAATAAATAAAATTAAAAACCAATTTTTCTAAAATAAAATATGAATTATCACATCATCCTAACAGAAAGATGCAATCTTAAATGTAAATATTGTTATGAAAAATCTATGAATGAATTTGATAATGGATTACAAAAAAAATGGGATTATGATAATACTGTTCCTTTTGATTCTGAAGTTAAACCTGAAAATCTTAAAAATTTTTTAAAACCAGGAGATAGATTGATTTTTTATGGAGGAGAACCTTTGATTATGCTTGAAAAAATAAAAGAAATTATGGATTTTCTCAAGAATTCTAAAATTAAATTTTGTATTCAAACAAATGGCATGCTCTTGAATTTAATTCCAAAAGAATATTTAATAAAATTCGAAAAAATATTAATTTCTATTGATGGAGATGAAAAAACAGATAATGAGAATAAAGGAAAAATACATTATAATCAAGTTCTAAAAAATTTGCAAATAATTAGAGAAAATGGGTTTAAAGGAGAAATTGTTGCAAGAATGGTAATTTCTCCACCAAAATCTTTTGATGTTTACAATCAAGTTTTACATCTCGTGAATTTAATAAAAAAAAGATATTTAGATTCGATTCATTGGCAGATAGACGCAGGATTTTATAAAAATGATTTTAACGAAAAAGAATTTTCAAATTTTGTTAATAAATATAATCATGAAATTACTAGATTAATTAATTGGTGGGTTAAAGAAATAAAAAACGGAAAAATTTGGAAATTATATCCTTTTTTAGGCATTCTAAATAGATTAATGAAATGGGATAAAGAAACTAAAATTCATTGTGGAGCAGGTTATGCGAATTATACTATAACTACTTCTGGAAAAATTTCTGCTTGTCCAATTTTAAATTCAGTTAAAAACTTTTATTGTGGAGATTTGAACACACCTAAAGAAAAACTTAGGAAAATTTATTGTGAAGGAAATTGTTTGAATTGTAACTTCTCAAAAATTTGTGGAGGAAGATGTTTATATTGGAATTATTCTCGACTTTGGCCAAAAAAAGGGGATGAACTAATTTGTAAAACAATAAAGCATTTAATAAAAATTCTCGAGGACAAAATTCCAGAAATAGAAAAAATAATTCAAAAAAATATTTTTTCAGAAAAAGACTTTAAATATGAAAAATATTTTGGCCCAGAAATTATACCCTAGTATAGTTATCTTTATAAGTAGAATTGATAGTTTATTTTTATGGATTTAGAAAAAATAAAGGAAATTCCAGAAGAAAAATTAACAAAAATCTTGAGAGAAATAGACGAGAAAGTAACTGAAGCTATAGCAGAACAAGCACTTTATGCCGAAGGTTGGAGAGATAGTTTATCAGAAGAAAGTTTAGATTTTTCTAAAGAATTTGATTTTTATAAACTAACAAATGCCGAAGCCCACCAAAAAATAATAGAAATAAAACAATATATTCGAAATGGATCAAAGTAAAGAAAATAACTTAGATAACCTAATAATTTTGAAAAAAAGATTAGATGAAATTTTTATAGAAGGAGACGAACTTTCAAATTGGAAACCTGGTTTGTCGCCAGAACAAAGAAAGATTGTTGAAATTTATGGTTGGGAAGACTTAAATAAATATAATTTATATTCTGAAATTTCAAAAGAAATCTTAAAAGGACTCAAGCAAAAACATCCTTAAAATTTTTTTCTATTTGTTTTTCTACAAGCTCTTCAGAAGTTTTCCATATTTCTGAAATTTTTTTTATTGATTCTTTAATAAATGCAGACTGATTTTTCGTTTCCTTGTAAGGAGACAAAAACGGCGAATCAGTTTCTGTCAAAACTTTTTCTTTTGGAATTTCTAAAATCATCTTTTGAAAATGTTCACTTCTTACAATATTTGTTGGAATTGAAAAATAGCATCCTAATTCCACTGCTTTTTTGACTAAATTAAAATTTCCTGAAAAACAATGCAAAATTATTTTTAATGAAGAATATTCTTTTAAGATTTCCAAAACCTCTTTTTCTGCTTTTCTTGAATGTACTATCACTGGTAATCCATTCTCTCTTGCAATATTCAATTGAAATTTTAAAACTGATTCTTGAACTTTTTTATCTTTTCCTTCTTGAAAGTCCATACCAATTTCACCAATTGCAGTGATTGAATTTTTGTGTTTTTCAAAAAAATCTTTGAAATTAAATAAATCATGTCTTGTAATCTTATCAGAAGGATATATTCCAATTGCCAATCTTACAATGTCATAATTCTTCGCAATTTCAAGATTTTTTATACAAGAAATTAAATCAACTGAATTTGTAATTATGCTTGAAACATTTTCTTTCTCTGCATTTTTTATTAAATCAACTAATTCTTCTTTCTTAAAAAAATCTAAATGTGCATGGACATCGTATTTCATTTTAAATTAATGAAGCATAAAGCACACACCCTAAAATAATTAATGATAAAATTATGCTTTTCCAATTTAATTTTTCTTTTAAGAAAATTACAGATGAAAAATAAATTAAAATTGGTCCTAACATCAACATTAAAGTTGTTGAAACAACTCCAATTTCAAGATATCCATAATAAAGAATTATTCTATATACTATCCAGATTATAGCGATTAAAAATATTTTAAGATTTAAACCACTATTTCCTTTTTGGAATAATTTTGGTCTAAAAACTATAAACGTTAATATTCCAATTAAAATGCATCTTACAAAATAAAAAGTAATTGCAGAATAATAATCTAAAACTAGCCTTGATAAAACTAATTCTAACGCAAATAATAAACTACCAAAAAGTGCAGCTAAAGATGCGGAACTAAATTGTAAATGATGTTTTTTAATATGAGCGAATACTAGGGCAACACCTGCAATTAACGCCGGAATTAATATTGAAGTCTTTGTTTCAAATATTGTTAATCCAATCAAACTAAATATAATTGAAAATAAAATAACAAAAAGAGGTTCAGTAATTCTTATTGGTTCTAATTTTGTTAAGGTTTCCTTTTTCAAAGAATAAAAAGTTAAGATATTTGCAAAAAAAGAAATTACAACAATAGCAAGCATTAAAAGAATGTTTTTTAATTGAAACGCTTCTGGTTTTGCATTCCAGAAAAAAAACACTAATGGAAGTAAAATTATAGAAATTGATAAAAAACTAAAAGTTTGAAAATGTTTTATGTTTACTTTTTTCTTTTTTAATAGGAATCTTTCAGCAACTGTTCCAGCAGCTAACGCAATTGCAGAAATTATAGGAATCCACATATTATCACCTTTTAAATATAAGAAAACTATCTTTAAAAACTCTTTTTATTCTTAAAACCTGAATTAGATAAACTTATAAATATTTTTTGACAAATATATCTATGGTAAAAAAAGAGGAGTCTTCTTTAAACTTAAAAGAGAGAAATATTAGTTTGGTTTTAGATTCCTATGAAGATATATTTTCTAGTTTTGATCCGAGACTACCTGATTCTAGAGCTATTTCAGATGATTTTCTTTCTGAATGTAAAAGAGCGACGTTGGACAAAGGAGAAGATTTAGAATTAAGGTTATTTATACCTAAAATTAAAAGAAGTTATCTTGAAGAAGTTAAAATAAAAAAGAGATTAAAAGAACATTTTTTAAAACATCATAAAGAAAAAGAAAAAGAGAGAAAAAAAGTAAGATATAGTGGTTTAATTTGGTTTTTTTTAGGAGTTTTAATTATGTCGTTAGAAACATTTTTTATAAAATATCGTGAAGGATGGATTATTGAATTTTTAATAATTATTTCTACTCCTGCAAGTTGGTTCTTTTTTTGGGAAGGACTTGATAAAATATTTATTACTTCAAAAGAAAATAAAATTGATTATGATTTTTATAAAAAAATGCATAAATCAGAAATTTCTTTTTTTGAATATTAATTTTAATAAAAATAAATTTCTTCTTAAAAGCAAATTACTTATTCAAAATAAAAAGATTATTAAAATAAGATATATACTCTTTTTTGTGCGTGAGTAGTTCAGTGGTTAGAATATTTCGTTGCCAACGAAGTGACCCGGGTCCGAATCCCGGCTCGCGCATTCTGTAAGGAAACGAGGTTTCCTTTTCTCTCGATTTCGTACGGGAAATTAAACTTTTAAATTACTCCTATCACGACATCGTTCGTGTTCAACCTTCCTCAAACACTGAACATCAACTTCAGAATTGCCTCCTACGAAGTTGCAATTAAAAATTAAAAAAACAAAAATAATAAAACAAAAACCTTTTTAACTGCAATTTATCTTTAGATTTTATATTTACACAGGCCCGTTAGTCTAATGGCAGAACACTTCGTTTACACCGAAGAAGCGGAGGTCCGATTCCTCTACGGGCCATTTTAACATTTTTAATCTTATTTTTGAGTATAACAATCTTTAAAAAAAGCTTCTTTTATTTATTTTAAAATGAAACTCTTTGAAGATGAACTTACCAAATTATATCATTATGGTCTTAACTTTGCATTTCAACAAAACAACAACTACCTTAAAAGAGAAGATATTGAAGATATTGTGAGCGATTCCATGCTTGCATTATTAGAAAATTATGAAAATAAAAAATTTAAACATTTTAACATAAGATCCACAGAAACATATTTTATAAGTATTGTCAAGATTAAAATTTTTCAAAGAAACTTAAAACTTTCAAAAGAAGCCAAAAAGTTAAAAGAATGGTTATTAACTCAAGAAAAATATGAACCTCATGATTTTTTTTATTCAGAAGAAACAAAAAAACAAAAAGATTTAGGAGAATTTTTAATAGGTCTTTCAGGGGGACCGAAGTCAAGAAAAATCCTTTATGAATATTTTTTCGAAAAAAAACCTCAAATAAAAATAGCTCAGGAAATGGGGCTTGGAAAAATAGATGTTAAAAATCGTGTTTGCATTGCAAAAAAATTAATCAAAAAGAAAATAAAAAAAAGCAATTCGTTAAAAAGAGAATTAATCGAAATATTAAAAAAACAAAAAAATTATAATGAAAATTTTGAAAGGATTTTTAATGAATTATAAAGAAAAAATTTAATCCTCTGGGAGTAACAAGCTTTATAAATACAAATTAACAATTTTAATTATGACAGACCAAGATTCTGAAAATATTCCTGGAATGGAAATTGATAATAAATATAAAAAACCAGAAATTGACAATAACGCTGAACAAGCAAAAAAACAATTTGAAAAAACCAAAAAAGAACTAGATAAAATAAAAAATTTCATTATTAAAAAATATAAATTTGTTCAATCTATAAGTATTTTACCTCCTCAATCAATTAAATTCTTTATCGAAGAAGAAGAAGCTCCAAAAGAATCTGAAAAATATGTTCATATTAATATAATCATTCCTGATGAAAAGGAAAAAGAAGCCCAAAAAATACAAAAAGAAATAGTTAAGGAAATTGAAAAAACAAAAGAAAAAGTTTGGTTGCACATAAGAACTCCGAAGGAAATCTGGGAAATTTGCATGGACCAAAAATTTGAAATTAGTTCTGCAATTTTTATGTCTTTTCCATTATATGATAAAGGATTTTTAGAAGCAATGAGAGTTGCAGAAATTCACAAATCACTTGTTTTACAAAAATTTGACAGATATGTTGTTAGTTATGTTTTAGGAGGAAGTTTAGTAAGAGGAGATGCAATGAAAACTTCTGATTTAGATGTGTTTATTATTATCAATGATACAGATGTTAAAAGAATGTCAAGACTAGAACTTTTGGAAAGATTAAGAGGAATGATTTATAGATATGTTGCAGAAGCGGGTTCATTGGCTGGCTCAAAAACAAAATTAGAACCCCAAATTTATTTATTGACTGATTTTTGGGATGCAGTTAAAGACGCACACCCTGTTATGTTTACTTTTATTCGTGACGGTGTTCCTATTTATGATAGAGGAACTTTCATGCCTTGGAAAGCTTTGCTGAGAAAAGGAAAATTAAAACCAAGTCCAGAAGCAATAGATATGTTTATGTCGATGGGTGACGAAGTAATTCCTAGAAGCAAAAGAGTTATGTTATCAGAAGTTTTCACAAATATTTTTTGGGGAGTAACGACACCTGCTCAAGCAGTAGTGATGCTTAACGGATGCCCGCCACCAAATGCAAAGAAAGAACTAGTTCGTGAATTCAAAAAGGAATTTCTTGAAACAAAAATGATTGAAAAAAAATATGTAGATTTCTTAGAAAAAGTAATTGAAACATGGAGAGATTATGAACATGAAAAAATAAAAGAAATTAAAGGTGAGGAAATTGACAAGCTTTTGAAAGAGACTGAAGATTTTTTGAAAAGATTAAAAGAATTGAGAATACAAATTGAGAAAAAATTCCAAGAAAAAACAATTGAACAAATTTACGCAGATACTTTTGAATTAATCAAAATCATAGTCGGTAAAAAATCACAAGAGCAAACAATTAATGATTTTGAAAAGAACTTTGTCAAGAAAGGAAAATTTTCTCCTCAGGATTTAAGAATTTTAAGAGAAATTGTTTCAGCTAGAAATGAATTCAAGAAGGGAAAATCAGATAGTCATAAAATTGATAGAGCAAGAAAAGATGGGGAAATTTTGATTAACAATTTGGTTGAATATTCTCAAAGATGTGATTTAGTTTCTATTGAAAAGGGCAGAATGAAATTAAAATTAAAAGATAAAGTTATAGAAATTATTAGTTCTGGTGGAAAAACTTTTGTTTTTGATGCTGGAACTGTGAAAAAAATCACAAACAAAATTGAAGAATCATCAATGGAAGAAGTTGAACAATCTATTAAAGATCAAAAAGAAAAGAAAAACATTGAAATTAACCTTAAAGTTTTTGAAATTCTAAAAAAAGAGTTTGGTGACTTTGAAATTCTGATTTAATTTATTCATCCTTTTCAATGCAATAATACTTATAAACAATTAATCAAAGTATTTTTATGGTAAAATATCTTTGTGAAGTTTGTGAAACAAGGTATCCTACAGAAAAAGAAGCAAAAGATTGCGAAGAGAAACCCTTAATTGGACCAGAAGTCAAATCAGGGTTAGTGCTAGAAATTACAAATCCAAAAAACTATTTTTTATTCTTTTCTCAAAAAGGATTCAAAAATCATGAAAGAACTTATGAAACATATTCTTTTGGATTAGAAGAAGGAAAGCTTTGGTATTGTATAGATGGTATTTCTTCAGGCTCTGAAATAGATGATTGTGTCAAAAAGGGTTTATATAAAAAAGTCTCAGATGAACAACTTAATAAAATTAATGAAATAGTTTTAGAAAAGTCCAGACTACAAACCACTCCTCTTATAGATTTTTTAGAAAGATTAAAATTAGAAAAGTTCCATAATGAATGTAATTTTCTTGATTAAATTTAACACAATAATATTTATAAACAAACAAATTCTAAATTTCAAATGATAGAAGATTTAGAAAAAAAGGTGGATAAAAACAGAGAGAATATAAAAATAAATAAACAGAATATTGTAAAAAATAAAAAAAGATTAGATAAACATGATGAAAAATTTGACAAATTAACTCAAGATTATCAAAAACTTGTCCAAGAAAATATTAAATTAAGAGCACAATTAAAAAATTATCCGCAATTAAAAGAGATAGTAACAGGATATGAAAATAAATTTAAAAAATATGATGAAACAATTAAAAAGATACAAGAACAAATGAAAGGACGTGATATAGGCGATGCTTGTTAATATGAAAGTTTATAAATTAATTTTAATATTCTCTTAAATGAACATACTAATTTTAATAATTGTCTCAACAATTATAGTTAGCTTGATTACTTTTGTAGGAATTTTTACATTGATTCTTAAAAAAAAGAATCTGAATAATTTTCTCAAAGTTTTAGTTTCACTTTCTGCAGGAGCGTTGATTGGAGGAGCATTTTTTCATTTAATTCCTGAAGCTTCGAATGACTTGACTTTAGAAAGAACAATGCTTTTTGTTTTAATTGGATTTGTTTTATTTTTCTTAATTGAAAAAGTTCTTCATTGGAGACACTGTCACAAAGGAAATTGTGAAGTTCATAGTTTTGCACACATTAGTTTATTTGGAGACGGAATTCACAATTTTATCGACGGTTTGCTAATTGCTTCAAGTTTCTTAGTTGATATTCATATTGGTTGGATAACAACTTTAGCAATAATAATTCATGAAGTTCCACAAGAATTTGGGGATTTTGGAGTTTTAGTTTATGGTGGATTTGAAAAAAGAAAAGCACTATTTTACAATTTTATATCTGGGCTTCTTGCTGTGCTCGGAGGAATTTTTGGATATTTAATATTTTCAATAACAGAATTTAATTTTGCATTCTTGCTTGCAATTGCAGCAGGAGGATTTTTGTATATTTCATCTTCTGATTTAATTCCTGAAATTCGAAAAGAAACATCTTTAAAAAAAGCATTAATTAATTTTTTAATATTCTTAGCAGGATTAGTTTTAATGTATTTTTTGAGGTTTGTGGGAATTTAAAAATTAATAATCGTCGCCATTTGCAATAATAATGCTTTCTAATCCTGAACTAGGAAAATGTAATTTCCTTATTTTCTCAGCAAGAATATAATATAATTTTTCTTTTGCTTTTTCATGATTTTTTTCTCCTAATGCCTTATGTATGTTCTTTAATACGTTTTCATTTGATAATCCTTTTGAACTTAAAACATTACATGAATCGAGCAAATCATCAAAAGTTTCATTCATAAAGTAAGACTCAAGAGACTGGAAATCAAGAGATGCATCTCCCCCAATACTCTCATATAATTTATTTGGATTTTTTGTATTTAAAAAAATATACTTAATAGCATTTCTGATTGCACCCTCATTACTCAAATCGCAGTCTATTTTTTTATAAATTGCTGCTAATTCATAAACTAAATTGTCTTCTTCATTTTTCATATTTAATTTTAAAAAGTTATATATTTAAAGATTTATGTTGTGATTTGGAATATAAATTTATTTATTATTCTCCTTTTATTTAAATTAATTTAAAGATAACCTTTATAAACTAATTTTATCAATTAACTAACATGACAACAGGAAAAGTAATTCAATTTCGAAGAGGAAGACATAATATTCATGAAAGGCATTTTTTAATTGAAATTCCAAGTGTAGATTCTAAAGAAAAAGCACAGAAATTCGTCGGAAAAGAAGTTCATTGGAAAAGTTCTGGAAAAAATGCTAAAATAATCAAAGGAAAAATCACTTCATCTCACGGAAATAAAGGTGTTGTTCGAGCGATTTTTGAAAAAGGGCTTCCTGGACAAGCAATCACAACAGAGGTAGAAATAAAATGAGTGAAACAAAATGCATTCTTTATGATATTTGCAATTATGCAATTCCTTTTGAAAAAGGTTTAGAAACTCCAGACAAAGAAAAACAAAGTTTTTATCTTACAAGATGTTTAAAAAATAAATGGGAAAAAGGTGGATGTCCACAAATGTCAATTAGTGGAGAAAGAACACATTTAACACAATTAAAAAATGAAATAATCAGAGAATAAAATGGGATTAAGAAAAGCAGCAGCATATTCAAAGAAAAAAGTTACACCTTATACTAGAAATTCAAAGAAAAAAAATAAGGCATTCATAAAAGCAGTTCCTGCTCAAAAAATTGTTAAATTTGAAATGGGAAATAGTAATCTTTTTCATTCTGGAAAATTACCACATGTTTTGAATGTTTATTCAGCTGAAAAAGTTCAAATAAGACATAATGCTCTTGAAGCATGCAGACAATTCATAAATAAAAAATTGGACAAAGATTTGGCTGGACAATATTTTTTCAAGGTTGTTACATATCCACATCATGTTCAAAGAGAAAATAAAATGTTGACTGGTGCAGGTGCTGATCGTATGCAAACAGGAATGCAATTATCTTTTGGAAAAGCAATTGGAAAAGCAGTTATTGCTCAAAAAGGAACAAAGATTTTTATAATTGCCGTCGGAACAGATAAAGGACTTGCAATTGCTAGAAAATCAATCCATCAAATAGACCCTAAACTTCCTGGAAAAATCAAAACAGAATACGAAAGATTTTCTGAATGATTTAATTATGTAAAAGTTGTTACTTTTAGTTAATGGTAACAAAACCGAAAGATTTATAAACTTTAATATTATTGATTTTTTATGAAAGAAAAAGACACATACACAGCAAATGAAGTTGAAGATATAGTTGTAAATGCTGTTAAATTAAATGATGCTTATACATCCCTTGTTAAATTATATAATGATCAAAATGCTAAAACCTTTAGAGAATATGAGAGGAAAAATATAAACAAATTAGTAAATCTATGTAATCAAAAACTACCGAAAAGTTTAATAACTAAATTAGGAATAAAAACAATTGAATAAAAAATAAAATGACAGAAAAAAAACCTGAACCAAAAAAAGAACCATCAATCCTTGAAAAAACTTTATTAAGAGAAGATTTTATGCAAATAGTCGGAGCTAATTTAGTAAAAGCAAATCCAAATGAATATGGTTCAAGAGGAGTAAATTACGTAGACCCGGTTTATAGTCAAGTTATGAATAGTGAAGCAGTTAATAATATAAGACTTAACGAATATCAAAAATCAAAACAAGAATATGAAGCTAGAGGAGTTTTTGGAGACCCGAGTTATTTATCAAACCCTGAAATTTCAAACCTTGTAATCAGACAAATTGATGAAGTTATGGAAAAATCTAGTTTAGGTGAACTTTATAGTGTTGTCAAAAAAATTGCACCAGGATTAGATTTTAAATTACCAGATAAATTAAAAGGACTTTCAAGAGAAGAAGTAATTAATAATGTAATTAAAAAAGGAGCAATAACTAAAGAAGGTGGTTTAGATGCTAAAAAATTAAGTCCAGAAGAACAAGATTACTTCGGATTTTACCAATTAATTTCAAATGCATACAAAGAAATTAGTGCTCTTAGTTTAATGAATTCAGGATTTTACTCAAGTATTAATGCAATGGGTAATCAACTTGGTGAAAAATATTTCCCAAAACCTAAAGAAAAAGAAAAGAAAAAAGAATAAAATGAAAAAAACAGAATATCAAATTATACCATCAGAAAATTCTATTGAATGTAAAATAGGAATTCCTTCTAGAAACATCGAAAGAATAATAAAAGGAATAATGGAACAAGAAAGATTTTGTGAACTTACTATACCCTCAGAAGATACTAGATATTTTTATGACCAAGTAAACGGCACAATGATAATAATTCCTAAACAAAATAAAGAAAGAATATTCATTGCAGGTCCAGAAAAAGAAAGAGCAGTTTCAAGATTGAATTCAATTCTTGAAAACCCAAATCCAAAATTAATTGATGCACCAAGACTTGTTAGAGTTGTGAAAAAAGAAGATGACTACAAAATTTATAATATTGAAAAAATTATAAAAGGAACATATAATCCTTTTTTTCATTGCATAGAAAAAGGAACATATAATAAAATTGAAAAAGAAAATAAAAAATTAAAATGAAAAAATTATTAAATCTTTTAACAATACCTATATTTACTTTTGGTTTATTTGGATGTAGAGATTCAAGTCAAGATTTTGAAAATGTAAAAGAGTATGATAATTACAAAGCAATTGCGAGTTTTGGTCCAGAAGGAAAAAAAATGTTTATATCAAATGGAAAAGATGACATATTTGCAGAAGGAGATTCAATGCACAAAACATTTTATTTACTTAGAATATATTTAAGTCCTGAAAGTGAATTAACAAAATATGCAAATGTAGATTCATTAAACAAAATTTATAACGAAGTTAAAGAAACTGGTGAAAAACATAATTAAAATTAAATATTTTCTTTAACAATCTTAACCATTTCTTCTAAGAATTCTTGTGCACGTTGTTGCCAAACATCAATTTCTGCACCTTTAACATCTTTCATTTCTCCATGTTCAATTTGTTTATGAAGAAACAATAAATCCCTATACCAAATAATGTATTTTGCTTTTAATCTTCCTGGATCAACAAAAGTTTCTTTTAAATTTCTTGCAATGTGCTCTGGGGAAGGTGGAATTACTCTTGCTGAAATTAATGCAGCGTGAGCAGAATCAACCATTGACCAATAAATTCCCTCGATTGCTCCTAATTCTGCACCCCTACTTCTTGCAAGATGAATTGGTGCTCTTTGTAAACAACTATAAATTGCTTCAGGTGTAGGTTTAATTTTACCCTCGATTAAAAGGTATTTTAATGGATTAAAAAAACCAGCTACATCAATCATTGCTTCGCCATATCTTAAAATATTTAAAACAATTGGATCACCTCTTAACAAATCTTCCCACCATGTTGAAAGTTTTACTGTGTTAATATGTAAATCTGCTGAATAAGGATTTGTTCTCAAAATTTTATCTAATTCTTCTCTATACCATGCAATTAATTCTTGATCCCATTTTACAGAAGCATCGTCGAGGATTAGTATAATATCAATATCAGAACCAACATCAATTTTTTTCTTTGCAACAGAACCAAAAAGAACTATTGATTTTATTATTTTATCGAATGTTTTATATGCTTTAACAGCAAAATCCATTGCAATATCTTTTTCTGTTTTTAATTGCAGTGTGGGATATTTTTTTGCACCTTGTTTTCTTTTTTGCTCAACTTCTTGTTTATAATTTTCTTTAAGTTCTTCTGATTTTTTAGAAATTTCTGACTTAACAGAACTTTTTTTAGAAACTTTTTTTATTTTCATTCTACCTCTCTTTATATTATATATTTAATTGGCTTTTTAAATATTCTTGATTATTCTCTTCCGCCACCCATTCGTCCGCCAGTTCCGCCTCCGACAACTCCGCCAAATTCTGTAGGTAATCTTGAAAAAGTTGTTCCAAATGTTTCGTAATTTGTTTGAGGCAACCAGTTTCCGACTAAACCTTCTGAATATCCTTGATATAATCCAAGTGACTGATTCCATTGAGGTCCTGCTCCTGAAGTGTAAAAAGAAGAACCAAATGCCTCGAAAGTTTCTTTTATTGGAGGAGTTTGCATGTGTTGCCACCAATCTCCTGCTTCAATAATTTTTTTTGCTTCAAAACCTTTTTCACCAAGTTTACCCATCATTTCTTTTAATGGAACATTTCCCATTCCCATTGGTAATTCAGTGTGTTCAAAACCAAAATTATCTGAAAGATGAACGTGTTTCAAATAAGGTGCGATTTTTTCTGTTTCTTTAATTATATCTTGCTCTTTAAATCCTTGTCCTCTTAACATATTAATATGCCCAACATCCCAAGTTGCACCGATTAATTTTTCAGCGATTTTTTCTGCTTCTCGTCTGCCTTTTCCTTCTTTCTCGACGAGATTTTCTACAAATTGATTTCTTGATGCTTTGACTAAATTTCTTAAATCTTCACCAGTGCTTAAACCAAAACCTGCTGGAGGATTTTCAATGCACATGACAGGAGCTTTTTCACCAAATTTTTTGTAAGCTTGAAATGCAGCATTTCCAAAAGTCTGAGATGATTTTTCAACTGCAAATTCTTCTATAGGCACAATTTGTCGAGGAGCAAGAGAATCATCTTTTAAATTATAAAGTAATTTTTTCATTGCAAGAGATTGATTTAAAACATCTCCTCTTGAATTTTCAATATCTTTCCCATATTCTTTAGAAATTTCAAATAATTTTTTTTTCTGCTCGTCTGTTGCAAGTTTGTATGCATTACTAAAAACATTCATTGCAGATTTATTTATTTCACCTAAATACGTTTGTGCGTCGTTGTATTTTAAGTAAGCTTGCACTTGTGTCTGAGTTAAATCATTAAACTGTCCTTTAATTATTTTTTCCATTGCATCTCTATCACTTAAGATATGCCGAATTTGAAATTCATTTTGAGCAAGAATTTCGTCAAATCTTTCTTTGTTCATAACAATTTGATTAATAGAATTATTCCATTTTGTCTCGTTAACGTCATTTATTCTTTTTTCAGGAGTTCTTTCTTGTGAGATTATTTTTCCGCCTTTGCCTCCAGGATAAAAATCTTTTTCATATTCAAAGGCACTCATTTGCCCAGACTCTTTGTCAACTATAACTAATCGTCGAGCTTTTCTTCCTTCTTCACCATTTAATTCTTTCCATTCTGAACCATGAATTCCTTCTGCTGAATGAAAAATAACATGGACATTTCCGTCAGGTCTTACATCTTGACTTCTTTCCAAAGTTTGAAAAATTTTCCTTTCTTGACTTTCTCTATCAACTTCACTCCAACCAGTCTGAGTCATTCCTGTAGTATCAATAACTGGACCATGCACTGAAACATCAATTCCAATTAATTTTGAAAGTTTATTTAATTCTTTTAATTGCTGTTGTGGAACTGCATCAAAAATTTTTGGACTTATTAAAGTTAATTCAATATGCTTAACACCTGAAGATAATTTTGTAGAAGCGTCTTTAATTATATTCGCTGTTTGGGGATTTGTTGTTATACCAAAGCTTCCTGCATTTGCTCTAACACCAGTAAAATTTTCACCATAACCAGGTTTTAAAGAAGAATATCCTCCTTGATATGTATTATTTATTGTATAATCACTTGTTTTTGCCATGATAGTTTAAGTTAAAAATTATTTAAATAACTATTGTTAATATTGTGACGGGGTGTATTTAACTTCTTGCCCAAGGTTTTTATTTTTATCTTTAAGAGAGCTTGATTTAAATTTTTCAGGCACAGTATATTTTTCAACATGTAAGTCTTTTACTAAATTTGCTTGCTCTGATTCCATTCGCATTACTTTTTTTGTTTCAATTAAAGGATTATTTTTTCCTAAATTTTGAAGTTCTGAATTTGAAAGAGTATGAAAAGGATTCATGTGCTCGACATAATTTACTGAACTTTGTGAATATTTTTTTTCATTATTTTCTGTTGTTGGAGAATAACTAAAATCATTCTTTGAATTTTCATTTGAATTATTAAAAGAATCTGGAGAAGAATCTGAAAAAACTTGTTTTTCAAGTCTTTTTGAAAATGGGGTTTCTTCAATTTTTTCGAGAATAACAGGATCAACTTCTGTATTTTTTTCTAGAAATTTTAAAAATTGAACGTCATTAATTTCTTCTAAATCTGATTGAACATGTCCTTGTTTTTTTGGTTTTTCAATAGTTAAGTCAATTTCTTTTTGTTTTTCTTCTTTAATTTTTATTGAAGATTTTAAAACTTTGATATTTGATTTTTTCTTTGGTTTTTTTTGTTTTAGGTTTTTTTCTTTAGAATTATCTTTTTTCATAAAAAATTCATGTTAAAGAAATATTTAAGGGTTTTGAAAAAAAGAAATTAAAAACTATTTTTCTTTTTTTACCTCAACTCCACTATTCTCCTCAGCCTTATAACCACTATATTTTTCAAGATTGTGAAAACCCTGAAATTTAAGTACTCCATCCCAAAAGCAAATCCAAGAAACTCCTTGTATTGGTAAATTTCTTTCTTCAATATATTCCTCTGGTCCAAAAATTTCGGAATATTCTTTTAGTTCTGAAGAAATCTCTGTTAATTGTTTTCTTCCTTTCTTTCCAAAACTAGCAAGTATAAAACCGTCTTCTGAAAGTTCTTCTATAGAGTGTGTTCGATCTGAGCCCTGCCTATTATAAATATAAAAAAAGTAACTTCCTTTAGGAGCAAATCTAACTAAACCATCTTCGCTAAACCTAACACCATCTATTTCTTTTGCTTGGTTTTTCATTAATATTTTTTCTTCCAACTTTTTAATATTTAATTTTTTGTACTCTCCAAGTGCATTTAAGTCTTTACAAACAAAAATACCCTTATCAGTAAGTATATTTAAGTTATAAACCCAAAAACCATCATTTGATATTACTTCTTTTATTACTTTTTCCTCGTCTGCATATTCAGGAAAATATTTGAATTCATAAAAATATGAATGGTGAAGCAAAGATGCAATTTCATCTCCTGTTGAAACTTCCATTCCTTGTGATAATATTTTTTTTCCTACTTCTAAATAATCCCCATATTCAAAAGGATAAATGAATCCTGTTTCCTTGTCCTTATTTGGAATCCGCAATTCTATTGTTGATTTTTTAATTATGGGTTGTGTTTTTGGGACGTATTTTGTCATTCTTTTTACTAGAAATTAAAGTTTATAAATGTTACTTTTAAAAAATTACTACAGAATTCCAAGAATCAAACAAAACTAGCCATACCGTGTGCTTTTTTATAAACATCAAATATTGAAAGCAAAGTGTTTTTTGCGTTTTCTGATGATTTTTTTCTAAAAAAAGTTTTTTCATACCAATCATCTGGTTCAATATCTCCAATTTTTTCTTTTTTCTCTGGAGTTTTCAAAACTTCTTTTGGCTTTTCAGGTTTTTTCGTTTTTCTATTATAAATCCCAAACAAAGCTAAAAAAGGATTTGAAGTATCTGTTGGTCCTTCTGGTTCTTTAGGTTCATCTTTTAGAAAATATTCTATATCATCTTTTAATTGGTCTAAACTTTCTTCACCTATTCCATGAATTAAACTAAATGCTGCATTAATGTCTGAATCATCTAATTCTTGATTTAATTTTTTTAATTCTTCGTCGTTTAATGAATAAGCTCTGAATGTTATTTCTGCTCTACCTCCGAATGCAAAATGAGATTGTTGTTGAACTTTTTGAGGTATTCCTCTGAAACTAAATTCGACTAAAACGCAACTATAATAATTTCTTGTGAATTTTTTTAAAATTTTTTCATTTGTAAATTCTTTTGGAAATTCTCCTTCAAGTGCTAAATCTTTTATTTTTAATGCGTTTTTTCCGAGGAGACTTAGCTCTAAAATGATTGTATTAAAAGTTTTTACTAATGCAGGATTTCTATCTTGGTCTTTCATTTCTAAATCTGCAGCTGCTTTCAAGTAAGGCTTTGCCCAACGAGAATAAAGCTTTAAACTATTCACTTGACTTTTTAAATAAGTTCTTTCAATTTCATATCTTTTTCTTAATTCGTTTTCTGATTGAACTGCCCAAATATTAAATTCTTGAATTCTTGGTATAAGAATTCTTTTTACTCTATCGTTTAAATCTAATCCTTCTGCGTCTTTAATATCTTTTGCAGCCAAAAATGCGTCGATTAAAGTTACAAATCCTGCTTGGCCTAAAGCCATTGCTTTAACACTTGAATTTCCTTTTTGAATATCAACTTTATCCATCCAAATTTGTTTCAAACTTAAAATTGCAGCGTCTTTTTTTGACGAACTTTTCAAATCATCATAAACAGAAAGTCTTGTTTTGAATTCTCTTAAATCATAAATAATATTTAACACACTTCTCAAAACTTGATTTATACTTCCTAAAAGTTGTGCACCTTGTTGTTGCATTGCTGTTGCTTTTCCTCCTAGCTCTGAAAAATGTCCTGAACCTGGAGATGAAGAAAAATTATCCAAAAGTTTTTCAGGTTTTAAACCAAAATCTTCCATTAAATCAAGCAAGAAAAAATAAATTGGTTCAAGGGTTTCTGACGACGAATCATAAACCAAAGTTTGCTCTGCTTCTGGTTTACCTTTTTTTTGATAATATGGACTTATAGATTTTATAATTTCATTAATGGACTTCACCTCTACCATGTTTAAATTAAGTATTTTGGTTTTAAAAAATCTTGCTATATGCAAATTTTTAAATATTCCTTTTAATTTAATTAATCATGGGACTTTTCAAGAAAAGACAAAAAGTTGTGGATTGGACTGACAAAATGCAAAGACAGCAAGAGAAAATTGACAGATTGAAATCTGAAATGTCTGGAATTTCATCGAGTTCTCAAACTTCAAATACTTCTTCAAGTTCATCACAAGAATCAACGCCTTTTCCTTTTTTTGCAGGAATTGGAGCAGATAATTCAAATTCAACGAGTTCATCAAATTACAATTCAAATGAAAGTTCAGATGACACAAGTGTTGAAGAACGAAGAAAAAGATTGACTAAAAGACTTATGGATATGACAAATAAAATTGAAGAACTTTCAAATTCAATTTATCAACTTCAGCAAAGAATTGAAGTTCTTGAAAGAAAATCTGGATTAACAAGTTCTGGCTCAAGTTTAAATGATTCTGAATATGATTTTTAAATAAATTTATTAATCTCTCTTTCTAATTTAAATCATGACAAAAATATCAGACAAATTAATCAAAGCATATGCACTGAAAAATGCAATTCATTATTCAGGAAAAGCAAATTCAGGTGCTGTTATTTCTTCTCTATTTAATGAAGGTTTAAAAAAAGAAGAGATAAAATCAATCATGCCGAAAGTTTCAGAAATTGTCAAGGAAATTTCAAAATTAAGTTTAGAAAAACAAGAACAAGAATTTGAAAAATTAAAAGAACTTGTTTCTGAAAGAGAAC
>Ga0172379_10001517_pt1 | contig 45754 bp, 44 predicted proteins | sample GrowelOW334metaG_FD_119756 | JGI IMG/M metagenome (GOLD analysis project Ga0172379, IMG submission 119756) | Groundwater microbial communities from an aquifer near a municipal landfill in Southern Ontario, Canada - Groundwater well OW334 metaG | ecosystem: Environmental > Aquatic > Deep...
AACTTCTGCAGCACCATAGTGAGGTACGGGGAATTTTTATCCGCTTCATGCGGTGACATGTGAACCAATTCGAATTTCTCCCCAAAAGCCAATTCCATAAAATTCGGCACATCGTCATGAGTGTGGCCATAATGCGCCGTGAACGGCATCGCCTCCATCACCAAACGAACAAATTCTCTGCGCTGTTCAATTTCTCTCTCGGTTTGCCGTTGTTTATAAGCCGGGTCTTGACCATGCATAACTTTCATAGCTTCTCTGCCTCCTTTTCAAACATCCAGATCATCCGTTTCAAAAACACGGAATCTCTCTCGAATTTAGCTCATCTCATGGTCTTTTGTCAAGCACCGAAACCCGTTATCGTCGTCATTCCGGACCGCGATCCTGAATCCATATGGCGAGCGTCCGACATTATGGACCTTTGCCCCTCCACAAAAAAACTCCGCACTTCAGTACGGAGCTTCACTAGTCAAACGATCGCCGTTATTCTTCTTCGACAATACTCCTTTTCATCAACACCATCTCGCGGCGCAAACGAAGATTGATCTCCTCATATAAAGAAAGGATCTTTTCCATATTGGCACCGGTAAAACCCGGCACTCCCGCTTTCCTAATGGTAGACAATGCTTCTTTCGTATAATAAGCCTCGTCGCTCGCACCCTCTAAAAAATTGAGCGCTTGGATTTTCTTTGTTCTATAACGTCCATGTACAAATGTTTCATTTTTGTCGTCCTTGGCAGATTTCTTTCCATCAAATCCAAAAATATCGCCCTCCGGTCCCATATATATAGTCATGACGTTCCTCCTGTGAAAAAAATTGTGAAAAAACAAAATTTCATCCGCCGCCAAAACACGACGAAATTCCGTTTGAGTTTAGCTTGCAATTTGCCGTTTGTCAAGACCGCTCGCTTTTGCTATACTGTACCCATGCCGACGTTTGTCCATAACAAAAAAGCGCATTTCGATTACGAAATGATCGAGAAATTCGATGCAGGCATTGAACTGCTCGGGCACGAAGTAAAATCCGTAAAATCTTCTCACGGTTCTCTTGAAGGCGCCCGCGTGCTCGTTCGAGGCGGCGAAGCGTTCTTGGTCGGCGCATCGATTCCGCTCTACCAGCCCAACAACGCCGTGTCGGCTTACCAGACCGATCGCACCAGAAAACTCCTTCTGACAAAAAAAGAGATCGCCCAAATAGCCCGCGCCGAAGGGCAAAAAGGATTGACGATCATCCCTATTTCGATGTTCGGCAAAGGAAAGAAGATAAAAGTAGGGATCGCCATAGTGCGCGGAAAGAAAAAATACGACAAACGAGAAACCATCAAAAAACGCGATACCGAGCGCGACATAGCCAGAGAATGGAAAGCAAGATGAGCGCCAAATTCAGGCTGTAAATAACATTATTTATAGCTATTGTCAATATGTGAGTTTTGCGGTATACTATATAAGCACCTTGATAACCCATGGGGATGATCGGCCTAGACAATAAGCCGCTCTCTTGAATGCTCAAACCGGATATTCTCGCTCACCCGTTAAAATGCGCGAGAAACTGCATAAGTGCAAACTTATCTAAAAAAGCAGGTGCGGTCTTATCTCCGTACTTCGCTCCGAGCTACGCTTTAGCGTAAACGGCATCTTTTCTTTTTGAGTCCTGATAAGAAAGAAAAGGTGTAATATCATCAGGATAGAAAATGTGAGCGCTTCGGCACATTTTCAAAACAAAGGAAGCTCGACGCTTATAAGATTTTGTTTATTTCAAACTTATAAGGTTTAAACCAAAAAAAATAAACTATGTTTGTACCGGCACCAAGAGTTCCTTTTTGCACGGGGGTTCAATTCCCCCCATCTCCACAAATCTAAAAAACAGTCCGCCAACAAGCGGACTGTTTTTTAGATTTGTGGAGATGAGCGAGACAACTGCTTGTCTCGCGCGGGGGAATCGAAGAGTTTGAACATACCGCAACGAGCCCACAGGCGAAGTGAGGTGTGAAAACTGTACCGTTCATGTAATGAAAGATATCCCCCATCCGTGATAGCGTGCGAAGCACACGATTAAACCGTCCGGCGTCGTTTAAAATTCGTTACAACACTACTTTAAAAAAGAATTGTACCTCATTAAGTTATAATCAAGGAAGAAATTAAACAAAAAAACAAATAAGCGCCGAACTTTATAAGTGCTTCGCAATTTCCTCAATATTTTGGAAATGGCTCAATATAGCTTTCCTTATTTTTATACACTTAGTATCGTCAAAATGTTGTTTTTTTCCGCTAATTATGCTCGTTAAAACTGGTCGTCCTGTCGTAGGATGTCTTTCAGCCTTCGCATGTGCCATATCATTTCTAAGATGAATTACGTCTGATTTCATTTTTTGTAATTCATCCCGTAAAAATGCTAATTTTTTTAATTTAATTAACTTTGGATCTGTTGACTTAGCCTTTCTTGGATCACAAAGTACCCGTTTCGTTTCAGAAATAGCTTCCCCTATCATTCCCATTAATTCGTCGTGGAGCTCAGAAAAAGTAAACAATCCTTCAACCAGCTGAGACACACTTTTCGCAACACTTTTTTTTAACTTATCAACATTATTTTTTTTATGTTTAATTTTTTTTTGTCTGAGTTTTTCAAGTTCATCCGCGTCTAATTCTTCAAATTTCTCAACTAATAAATCTCGAATCCTCGTTTCAATATCAATCGCCTCAGTAATAACCATTCCCCTTAAATTATTAACATCCTGAACTTTTCTAACAGTCAAAAAAATGATTTCGCATAGTTTATCATATATCGCCGCACGACCAGAGGCAAAAGAAATTCTTTCTATCCCTGGATTTTTTTCTTTTATTTCTTTTATAGCACGTGGTGAACTCGAATAAAGAAGCACATCGGTTAAAATTTTCTGAAGCCGAACTTTCTCAATAATTTTTTGACCGATTTCGTCTTTCCCTTGCGTAAGATTTAAATCGGTAACAATAAGATCGTATTCTTCACGAGAAACAAGAGCATCAACATTTGTACCGCTTGTTTTATGAACAATTTCGGAATCAAATCCTAATCCTTCACTTAAATATTTCTCTATTCGTGGAACGAGTCTTTTTTCAAGAAATTCTGAGTCATCCTCAAACCATAAAATTTTGTATTTTAATCTCATTTTTTTATTCGAATTATAATCTCAGCTCCTTTTTCAGTCCGACCAACTTCAACTTTTCCGTGCATTTTTTCAATAATTTGCTTTACGTGATAAAGTCCGATTCCAGATCCATCTGTCGTTGTAAAACCAAGATTAAAAACTTTAGAGAAAATTCGCTCTTCTATCCCCGTTCCGTCGTCTTTCACTTTTATTTCTAACACATCATTATGATTAGTACACGAAATAGTAATATTTCGAGCGTTGTGTTTCATCGAATTACTAAAAAGGTTGTCTATCACCATTATCACTTCGAGCGGTCTAAACTTGCACGAAAATTTGGCTCCATTTGTTATTACCTTAAAAATAACATAGGGTCGATTGGTTTTTATGGCTTCATCTTCCCTGTAAACATTTTCAATATATTCCTTAACAAAAGAAACGAGGTCTGCTGTTATCTCGGGAACCTGAAGACTAAAATTGGCTTTAGTTGAAAATTTTACAATTGAAGATATTTTTTCTGCTTCAAATCGTATTCTTTCTATCGGTTCCAGCATTTTTTCTTTTGGAACCTTGTGGTTGACCATATAAAGCAAATCACCAACACCATCCTTGATTGCTTCTGTTGATATATCAATCTGATGTTGCAACACGATAACCTCTTCTGTATCTGTCGATAGAACAGACTTAAGAAAAAGTTTTTCACTGATTTCTTCTTCCAACTTTTGCTCTGTCGATTTAATTAACTCCTGAGCATTTTTTTCACCTTTTTCCGCCTCGACTTTTGCAGCAAGCAACTCTTTAACTTGGAGCACTGCACGCGCCGCTTCTTTCTGTAACTCCTTATTGCCACTTTCTTCAGCAATACGTGCAAAGTTTTTCGCAATTTTTGGCAGACTTTTCTCTTGACTCTCAGAAATAATATCTAAGAAATTTTTATCGTACTCAAGATTTATTATACCTTTCGGACTTGTTATACCAGCAACAATGTCGGAAATTTGTGTTTTTACATCCTCGGGCTCAAGAGCCAATTGACCGGATTTTGTATCATCTCCCCACTTGATGACGTCCACGACATATTTCTCAAGTCTTCTAAGCGCATACTCATTAAAAAATTTTAAGAGAGCCTCATAGTTTTTATTTTTCATGAGACCGCCATCTCGGCTGGTAGTTTCTTTTAACTCCTCATTCTTCCCGTCAATTTCAATTCTTCCCATAAGATCCCGAGTTCCGAGAAACCGATTATACCCTTGCTGTTTCCTTCTTTCTATTCCTAACAAATCCTCACCATCCTCACCAAAAGGGTATATTCGAAAACCATTTTTATAGAGAAAAATCGAACCATATTTTACTGGTTCCATGCCCATCGTTTTGGTAAAATTTGCTTTTGATTTTCTGTTTAAATGAAAAAGGTGAATTTTTATATCAGTCAAAAGCCCCTGAAAGGGGTTATTTTCTGTTAATTTATATATTAAACGACCGCGGTCTTTTAGTGTAGTGATGATGATATTCCCATCCGGAGATATCTCCGCCATAATTTGAGTTGTTTTTAACCCAAGAGTTTCAAAGAGAAAATTAGTAACATATCCGTTTACACAATCCCTTTCTTTTTTTTGCTTCCTGTCTTCGTTTTTCTCCTCGGAAGCCAATATTTCAATAGAAAATTTCGAATTATCATTTCCCTGATTAGGGTTGATCAATTTAGCGAGTGACCTTTTTAAACTCAATATTCTTTTTCTATCCCATTTATCACGAAGTCCGCAGATTTCCAGAACGGTACCGTGGTTGATTTTGTATGGATTTTCTTTAAGAGTCTCGTGTTGAACATCAACTTTTGCAAAGATTTTTTCTGCATCCTTTTCAAAATCAGTCCAGTTTACAAAAAGATTTTCTGTTTTAGCATTTTTGGTGTTTTTTGTGGTTATTAAATTCAATTCTGATCCCAAACGATCACAAGAGAAACGACCGACACCTTTCGCTCCGGCATAAAGCCGTTTTGAATTAATTTTATCTCTATATTCTCCCGCGTCTTCCGTTCCTTCTTTTTTTGCAGAATAAGCCACAAAAAGCCATTTATCAATCAGGTCATCATAATTCATCCCCTTACCGTTGTCCGAAATAATAATTTTCGATTTTTCCGGATCCGTAATGTTTTCAAATGCAATCGTCACTTTTGTCGCGCGTGCATCATAGGAATTTTTTACAAGTTCAAAAATCGCGATATATTCATCGGTTATCAATTCTCTCCCTATCAGGTTTTTAAGACCCGAACTGATTTTGAACTGTATTTTATTTTTCATGTCTACAACTTCTTAAGAACTCTTCCCGCCTGTTCACCAAACAGGGGAGGGATTGCATTCCCAAGTTGAGTATATCTCGGAACTTCTTTGACTCGCTGTTTTCCACCTGTGGTGTATTTTCCTCTTATTTCAAACCAATCCGGAAATGACTGAATTCGAGCATATTCGCGCACTGTCAAAATTCTCGGCTCAAGATAATGAACGTAATCATCCGGATGTGTCGTAAGTGTAGGGCTTGAAAGATCCTCTCCGAGGACTGTAATGCCTCGTTTCTTCAAACCATACTTCAATCTTTCATCACCGTCAATCCGTTTACCTTTCTCTGCTTTTTTTAATAAAGTTTGAAATAATTTAACAGTTTCTTCTCCGTGTTTGGCAAAGCGATGACTATCGGGAATTTTTGGAATATCACCCCCTGATCTCATTAATTTTTGATAATTACTTTTGGGTGACGAATAAATCCCCGCTTTGAAGTTTTTTGAATCAGGAGAGTCTACGATCCCATTTGCTTGATATAAATCGGAAAGAGCCGCCTTCAAAGTACACTTTTGCAAGAGTTTATTATCTGAAAGAAATTGCTTTCGGTTTAAATTCAACAGTTCAAAAAACTTATTAACATCACCACCCAAAACCCCGACCAAAATAAATCGCTTCCGGCGTTGCGGAACGCCATACTCAGAAAAATCGAGAACTTTCCAGTCAACATTGTACCCTAAATCTCCTAATGATTTGATAACATGTTTCGAATACGCATCCCCGCGGATTTCCCCCTTTTTAAACCCTACCGTAAAACCTTTGACATTTTCGAAAAATATCATCCTTGGACGAACAAGTTTTACAAAATCGATATATGAATCGATAAGTTTATTTCTCATGTCGCCCTCATTGCGCTTTCCTGCCATTGAAAACCCCTGACAGGGAGGACCTCCGACGACAAGATCAACCTTTCCTGATAATTCGCTTAATTCTTTTTTGTATTTAGATAGCACGTCTTTGATTTCAAGTTCATTTTGAGGCAACCAATCCGGCCAAGTAAAATGTTCTTTTTTGTCAATCAAATTATGCTTAAGCGTGCCGAACGCCATCGTATCCTTCTCAATTGCAAAAAGACCGTGCCATCCGGCACGATACAAGCCAAGAGAAAGACCACCGCATCCAGCAAAAAGGTCTATATATGTTGGTTTTTTTGGGGAATTCATTTTTTGTGAAAAAGCGCGCTTATTATATTATATAATAACATTTTGTTACGAAACTCGCCATGAATTTTGTGTGGATTTTTCTCCCCATCAGTGTGCTGTACAAAATCACTTTTTTATCATGTCACTTACCGCACTCCCGTACTCTATATCATTAAGCGTGAATAAACGCCACGTTTTTGCTATCAAAAAATTTTGAGGTTCTAACGTCATTCATTAGTCTCCCCTTTCTCCACAAAAAAATGGACGGGGGTTTTCCCGTCCATCAATTATACCGTCTCTGCAAAAAGAGAATACTTTCCGTCTGTTGCGGTCAAGCCGCCGAAGTGCATGGCGTATTGCATGGCTTCCTGCATCATCGCTTTGTTCTTCGGTCTTGCCTTGATCTCTATTAAATAAGAGTCTTCGGTTTTAACCACGTCGAGCGTAATGAGCAGGCATTCCGGATCGTCAGCGACGAAACGTTCGAACTCGATCACAAAAGGCACCTCGTTTTCCGCCATTTTTTTGACGGTCTCGCGCACCCTTCTGTCGGGAATGTTGTCGGGCTGATGCAGGTGTTCCGGATGTTCCGCCAAATAATACATTTTCTCCTTGAGAGAGATAAAATACCTGAACTGGTCGGTCTTACCGCCCCATTCTTCCTTCGCCAACGTATACACGATCTGCCAAGTCCGCATCGGTTCGCCGTTCGGTAAGTGCCGGTCTCGGCTTCTCAATTTGGCGACCCTTCCGTTATACCATTCCTTTTTTGAAAAATATCGGTCATGGTAATGGATCTTCCAGATCTCGTCTTCACCTTTGTGGACGAATTTTTTCGCGAGTTCGCCAAAGACTTCCCTCGCCTTTTCTTCATCGTCAAAGAGGAATCTCGCTTCGTAGTAAGGTTCTTCTTCAAAACCTTTCTTCACGAGCAATACTTTCGCCGTCTTATGCAGAACCTCTTTTATTCCCACTTCAAGTATCATAACAATGAATACCGCGAGCAGGAAACAAAAAATACAGATCACCCAAGGAGGGATCCAAGGAAACATGCTGACGCCAAAAAACATTGCCGTCACATATATAGGGTCATGCACGACGATATCTTCACCCATGCTTTTGAAACCCCGAGACATCGCCTTTTTCGCGTAGAATCCGCGAGTTTTTGCTTTTCCCTCTTTTTTGTCTTTAAATCGTTCCCAGCAAGAATCCCAAATGTGTTTCGGGAAGAATCCGATCTTCTCGCATACCGGACCTACTAGAGCGAACAAGAGCGGGATGGTTACGATGATCCAACCTCCAAATATTACATTAAATATTGCGTTCACCGCGGCAAGGATATGTTCCCCTCCTCCGGCCGCGATATAATGCGTCAGCCACAATGTGGCGAAAAAATCAAAAAGAAAAGAGAGAAATTCGTCAGTACTAAATGTTTTACCCACCTCCAAAAGAGGATTCCCGGGCAAACGAATTAATTTGCCGTTATTCATTTGACCCTCCTATATTCAAGTCAATTGTTAAGGAACTGTGCTATCAGTACTATTTGATAACTTATCGATTTCATTATAATATTTTTTCATGAAGTTGTCAATCGATAAAAATTTCAGAAAAAGGACGCCTTTCCCCCGCATAAAACCCCGCATCGTCTGATGCGGGGGTATGAAGATCGGTTACTCGTTATCGTCGCGGCCGATCGTATCGAGAGTGTGATAAAATCCGATCACGAACAATATTGTGCCGACCAGCACCGAGATGAGAAGCATCTCAGGATGTGACATTTCGAAGAAATAACAAAAGACGGCGGGAACGAATATGATGATGATTATTCCCAAAAACAAAAAGATCTTTGCTGCCAGACGAATTTCACGCGGATGGTCTTTAAAAAGCGACGTAACAGATTTGCGAAAATTCATACTTTCTACTCCAAAAAAATGAACAAGGTTGTATAATCATACACAATGATATTAAAAATGTCAATTTCTCACTCACACAAAAAAATGATCCGCCTCGAGGCGGATCATTTTTATTGATGCGTATAGATTTTACTGAAACATTTTCACCAGCCATCCGAACAAACTGAATTTCCCTTCGTGGTCTTTCACGAAAGTTTCGACTTTTGTTTGTATCCCCTTCAGACTGTCGATCTGCGCTTGAAGTTCGGCTTTCGCTTCGGTGCTCGTGGCGCGTTCCAAAGATTTCGTCAGCCGATCGATATGGTTCTGCGTGGTCACGATCTCGCTGCGGATCGCTCCCAAATTTTTATAGTCCGATCCAATGAGAAAGGTTTTGAAACCGTTTCGGCTCTCCACTTTTTCCATTTTTTCCGAGACCCCCGCGACCGTATCTTTTTCTTCTTGCGCCACGGTCTTCACTTCTTCTCCGATCGCACCGTCTTTATTGGCGACCTTCTCAAGTTCTTCCACAACCTTGGCGACATTATTTCTGTGCTGCTCGCTCATCTTCTCGCCCTTCCCTTCCGCAAAGGCAGAGGCACTTCCCGCGAAGATAAACGCAAACAGAACAACTGCAGAAATATAAAATTTCTTATTCATAGAATATTATTTTTTATTATTATTTTACTTTTAACGACCTGCCTCTATTATAACGCCATAAAAAACAATCGACCAGTGCATAGCAGGAAACGAAGTATTGAACGGAGCAACGGGATAATAGAGCGCCATCATTATCCGACTAACAACATAAAATGCCCGCATAAGCCGGCATTTTATGTTGAGGTAACAATTATTTTCCTCTTAATTTTATGGATTTATAGATAATGAGAATGACCGAAACTAATGCGAATAAACCGGAGAAAAAGAAAGTGAGTGATTCGGTATCAAAACCGTAGCCCGGATTGAAACCGTTCGATCCGCCACCGATGAGGAAAGTGAAAGCAAGAACAATTGGGAGATACCATACCGCGAACTTCCGCCAAGAGAGAAAGATGGCTTCTTTGAGAAAATAAAGCGCGACGAGAAAAAACATCAGCACAACCATCCATAAAGCAACTAGGCCAGGCAAAAGCACAAAAAAGAGACATCGTAATATATTGCCGTTATGGTTTAATTCACATTCGCCGTCAGGAAACATTTCTCGATAAAGAGAGAACACCGGAAAAAGATAAAATAGGAAGGCAATGATAAATGCCATTTTAATTTGTTTTTTGTAGTTCATGTTTTTATTATACCACCCTCTTTCATTTTACAGAATATTCTCTTCTGATGTTTTAATAAGAACATCGATAATCGCTAATACCTTCAGATATTCCTCGTTTGACGTATTGCCCTGAGAGAGTTTAGGAATTTCTTTTTGTAAAACTAGTAAAAGCGCATTCGTTGCTTTGAAGTTTCCTATATTGAATTGTTTTTCCGCAGTCTCAGCTTGGTTTAACAGCGCTGGCCGTAGATCAGGAAGTTTTTGCAGTGCGTCTTCCAAAGTTTGAAACGTTATTGTTTCTTTATTCTCGTCGGTAAACACAACTGAATCGATCGAGCCGTCGCCGTTTTGATCGAGCGCAAGTTCTTTTGCATCACCAAGCGTATTTACGATTAAAGTCGCTCTGGTCGTCGGACTCACAGGAATATCGGTGAAGGTTTGCGTTCCTTGAAGTATGTCACCTTGGTATTGTTCCATCTCAAGAGTAAAAGTTCCCTCCCCGGTTCCCTCTAGATCAATGGTAGTCTCTGTTTCGAGAGGAAAGCCGAGATACTTTCCTTCTCCCATTTCCACGTAATACGAGTTGGGCATTTCAGTATCGTAAACGATTTTTTCCGCAGTTGAATTTTCAGAGATACCCAGATGATTGCCGCTTTTGTCGGTTACGTCAATTTTTACGGGAGAGTGAAGGGAGAGTCGAATGAATTTTTTATCTGAAACCAACCGAGATTTATCTGTTTTAATATACTCTAAACCACCCGAAGGATTGTCTTTATATTCAACTAGATTATTAATAAGTTTTCGGACACTTTCCACTTCTAAAACTGAACCATGAGAACGATCTTTTATTAAAAGGAAATTATGCGAATTCAAATCCACATAATACGTTTCGGTATTCATCGCCGTCTGGCTCGGGAGCGTCACCGTCCCGTCTCCGTCAAAAGTGAAAAGCGGTTCAACATCAAATTTCGGTTCAGTGCAAAGTTTCCAGATACAGGACCGCTTTGCTCGGTAATTCAATCCGCGAATCGTTTCGGGGATTCCCCATCCGGCGATCTGAACAACGCGCATCTTTTCGGACGGCGTCCAGTTGTCAATTTCATCGTGTATCGCTTGCGCATCGGCGAGCATATCCATTTGAATTCGTTTCGGGTGAATGATATCGTTATCGGGAGCCGAAAGATGCCCGTCTTTCCCTCCGAGAAAATCTTTCATTCCGTCATAAGTTGCAATGGTCGTCGTACCGTACTTCGTTTGATAAAAATCCAAAACGGAGCCGCCAACAAAAAGCGGGTCATTCGCAAGGCTTTGAAGCGAGGCATCTTGTTTAATGAGAGCGGAATATCCAAGACCGCTTTCCTCGACACGTTCCGCATATTCCCGCGAAGGCAAAAGCGTGTACACCGATGGCATGTTTTGCGCCACTCTTCTTCCTGTCTCGGCGTCGCTGAAGAGGCCGAAACTGCTCGGAATATTTTCGTTGGTTCCGTGAAGGATGGTGGCAACAGCTTGCGGGGTTCCAAGCTGAGGAGAGTCAACCAGAATGAGCGTATCGGTCATGTTCGCAATGTCTGCGTGATCGACAAGAAGTTTCTTTGCAAGCAACCCACCCATTGAGTGACCGATAATATTCACTTTTCCCGTGTCGGAAGACTGTGCAAGCGCTCGTATTTCTTGCAAAATATACGGCGTATCGGTTGCATACCGGTCATCGTAAAATATCTTGCCGTTCACCGTTGAGTTCCCCTGATTTAAAATTCTTGGAAATGCGAGCCGCCAGTCATACGGCAGAGATTTCCAGTCCGCGATCTCACCATTTTCTTTCATGCTATTCATGAAATCCAGGAAGCTTACGTAAAAGTTTTCTCTCAAAAGAGATCCGGGAAGTACGTTCGCTTGATCGATCGTTCCAAGATACTCATCGGTTTTGGTGTAGATATTTTCATTTTCACTCGTACCGTCGGGATTCATCATAAGCTCGTTCGTGTCCGACCACCAATTCGGTTCCCAAAGCTGATCTTCAAGTACGTCTCCTTGATTGAAAAGACGGCTCGCTTTAATGCCCGGCAAAAAGGCCACATTGGAATAACCGGCGGTAATATTTCCCCCCGCTAAGGTTAAAGTATTTCCTTCCGCGGTCGCCTCAAAACGGTAAGAATATTGTCCTTTCGGGAAAGTAGACGAATTGGAAAAGAAAACCCCATTCGCATAATCGGTCGACGTTGCGTACAATTCGAGTCCGATAAGTGTTCCATTATTATTTTCGATAATTGCTCGAACTGAATTAGGTACAATTCCTTTGTATTGCACACCGAAGCTGAAGCTCGTTTTTTCAGCAACCCCTTTCGCATCATTTATACCGTCATCTTCAGTCACGCTCGCATTCGCAAGTATCGTTACATTGCTTTGAACGGTTTTCATTGCAACCGCTATGCCTGTTGAATACATTAATCCAAATGGCGATGATGACAAAAATGAACCGGTGTGCGCATCGTACATGCTTACAGAGTAATACATTGATGGTACATATAGCCTAGTTCCATCGGGATCAACAGCGAGTTGTTCAATACCGCTCACCTCGCTAGTTTCTGTCGCCGATATGGTAAAAAGAGAAGTGCCAAATTGTCCGGAGTTTGAATCATAAGCAAACGCTTTTATCTCTCCGTCGTGAAACGGGTTGAAACATTCACGAACAAAAAATCTATCTCCGGAGGCGCTAAAAACACCGGAAATTCCGCGAAACATGTACGACAATGATCTGTTGCTTATTGGCGTCATTCCCGACACACGGAATGAGGTAATGCGGTTCGAACTTATAATTATTCCAGTTCTTCCATCCGGCGAGCAAACGACATTTCTTGGATTAACGACCGGAAGCAACTCTCCTGTGTCGATAATTCCGCCTGCATTATTAATAGTGAATCTCCGCACGTTTCCGGATGAAGAAGACATCAAAAGGGATCCATCGGAACAAATATCCACAGAATTGACATTTGTTGCACCTGAAAAAGTACCGAGTTCTTGCCTTGATGCAATATTTATTATGGAGATCGGTTCGCCCGACGTGCTGCCGGAAACGATCAAAAATTCTCCATCCGTACTCATGGTAATATCGCCTGCAGAGTTGGAAATTAAAATGGGATTAACTCCGGAAGCTAATTTTGGAATATCGGAAGATAGGTCAATAACAAAAACCTTTCTGTCGTTCGTTGTCACAAAAGCAACAGTTTGATTTTGAGCTTTAGCGATAAATACATCGCCCGAAGCATAGAAAAAGCGACCGGGAGGAAGGGTGACATTTCCGAGAATTTTGTTATTATCATCAATATCGAATACCGTCACTGATGGGCTTAAGTATTTCCCGTTCAAAACCGCTCCGATCGTTCTCGCGTCAGCAAAGTTCGCGAAGAAAAAAAGAGAAGCGACGACTAAAATAAATGCATATTTTGATTTCATATTTTTGCAGATAAACTCATTAAAATTTCATTTTGCACTATTCTATGGGAAAAAGGCTCAATCTGCAAATTTTTGTTTTAAAATAACAACATGGAAAATACAAAAAACTCCGCGCGAACGCGCAGAGTTAAATAATCGGCAACAAAATGCAAACTTTTTTTCCTTACGGTTTCCAGTCCGTCGCTTGCATGATCGAAAACACATTCCCTTCGGTATCGACCGCTTCGGCGAACCATCCGATCTTTTCCATATTCGTCTTCTCCCTCGTCACCTTCCCGCCGTTCTTTTTAATGCTCTCCATCGCTTCATCGATATTTTCCACTAAAACCGTACATTTGTACGCATAGGTTTTGCCGTCCTTGGGGCGAGCATACATTCCCCCGCCGATACCGGGCATATCTTTCGGTCCGGTTTCGATCATCCAATAGTCCATGCCGTTGCCGTCTTTTCCTGCGGTCATGGCTTGTTGTATATTCCAGCCGAATGACTTGCTATAAAAATCTTTTGCGCGCGCGACATCGTCCGCTTGTATCTCAAAATGAATTACTTTATTGTTTGCCATACATATTTTTTGTATTCGCGAATAACATATCTTCATACGCGAGATGGAATTCATAATTTCATTCAGAAATATTTCACGAATTAATCGCGTACTAATTCGGGAGAAATAACTAATTGAATAACTTCATGAAAAAAGAAATCGCATTTCAAAAAAGGATCGGGGAAGAAGCGCCGTACTTTGAGCTTCCCGACCAAAATGGCGTTCTTCATTCTCTCCTTGAATATCGAGGTAAAAAGGTGCTGCTGTATTTTTATCCGAAGGACATGACCAAGGGCTGCACGCTCGAAGCGCAGTGTTTTCGCGACCACGAAAAAGAGCTTTCCGAAAAGGGCTTGGTTATAGTCGGGATTAGCACCGATAGCGTAGCATCGCATAAAAAATTCTCTGAAAAAGAGTCTCTCAATTTCACGCTGCTTTCCGACGAAAAGAAAAAAGTGGTCAATCAATATGGCGTCTGGAAACAGAAGACCTTGTACGGAAAAACATATATGGGGGTCGTGCGCGAATCATTCTTGCTTGACGAAAAAGGAACTCTCATCAAGCACTATCAAAAAGTCGACCCGCTCACCCATCCGGCAGAGGTACTGAAGGATGTCGAAAAACTTGACTGATCGGATAGCACACGACGCATGCATAAATGACGAAATTTCTGGAAGTGATATGATAAAGGAAGACCGTTCCTTTAAAATACCGTTTTCGGAGGTTTACAATGAAATGCCGCAACAAATGGCGCCTCGTTTTATGGAGCGCGATCCTTACCGTTCTTATCCTTCTCGGGTCATGTTCAACAGTCACCGGTCCGGGATATTATTCTCACATGATGTACGGAGAAATGAACATACTTTCACACCGTACGCCGATATCAAAATTACTCTCGAATAAAACTATCTCGACCGAATTAAAAGAACATTTGCTCATGATAAAAGAAATTCGAGAATTCGCCATTTATGAGATTGGACTTCTCCCCACAGAAAGCTATACCGCTTATGTGGATATCGGGAGACCTTACGCCATCTGGGCATTAACGGCCACTCCTGAATTTTCGACCGTTCCGAAGATGTGGTGTTTTCCTGTCGCCGGGTGTTCTTCTTATTTGGGTTTTTTTGACGTAACAAGAGCTGAGCGAGCAAAACATGAGCTCCAAAAAAACGGCTATGACGTTTCTCTTCGCGGAGTGATAGCGTTTTCCACTATCGGGTGGTTCTCGGATCCTGCCATGAATACCTATTTTAATTATTCTCCGGCAGGACTCGCGGGTCTTATCATTCACGAAAAAGCGCACGAGGTGTTATATGTAAAAAACGATACCGCATTCAATGAAGCGTTCGCCGGCTTTGTAGGACAGACCGGGCAGCAGCTTTGGGTAGCGAAACACTACGGCGAAGACGGAGTGAAAAAAAATCTTGAACAAGAAAAACGCGGCGATGAATTCGGATCGCTCATCATCGGCGTACGAAACGAACTCCGAACCTTGTATAAAAAAGACATTGCGCCGGACCAAATGCGTCTTGAAAAAAATAAAATTTTTGCAGACATGCGTGGCAAATACGTCCGTCTCAAAGAAAGCTGGGGCGGAGACCGCGGTTACGATGCGTGGTTCGCGAAAAATCTTAACAATGCCGACATCGTCGGAGAGAATGAGTATAAAGATCTCATGCCTTTTTTCAAAAAACTGTTTGAACTTTCCGGAAAGAATTTTCCTGTTTTCTATGAAAAAGCCCGAACTATCGCCGATCTTCCAAGAATCGAAAGGTATTTGGAAATAGAAAAAATCCTGAAACAGTAAAATAAAACCCCGCAGAGACGCAAAGCGTCCGCGGGGCTTTTTTTAGTCATCTGACTATTTCTTCGCTCCCTTTTTCGGCTTCTTCGCCTCTTTTTTGTGCGACATTCCTTTTGCCATATAAAAAATATTTATCGCTGGTAATTTCTTTTTATACGTTCATTATACTACAAAAAATATTTCCGTGCGATAAACAACTTCACCGTATTTTCATTTTATCGATTTAAAGTGAAACACGGAAGATTATTTTCTTATTTTCTTCCAATTTAGTATTTTATATATCGAAAACTTTGCCCCGCGTAGTCGTCTCTGCCTTGCGGAAGGTGACGACTGGGGGTTGTTTTTTTGTTCTTTAATTTTGTTCTTTATATCAAAAATAGGAGACCTTATCGTGGAACTCAATAATGAGAGCTTGTTATTCGCTTCCGGATATCAGAAGATCTTTGTCCTGCTCGTGTTTGCTCTGCTTATCATCGCGGAAAAACACAGCGGACAGCGCGCCAATGATACGGGCATTGTCAATCGTTCACGGCGTTTGAACGTACAAATGTTTTTATTCAATGACGTGACCATGAATCTTTTGTCGGTGTCATCGCTTTTGATGATCGCCGAGAACTTTTCGGGTTTCGGATTGTTCAATCTTATCCAAAGCATTCCCATTAAAATGTTCTTATCATTCACGCTGTTCGACCTTATGCTCTATTGGATGCATCGGGCTCGCCATCAAGTTAAATTTTTATGGATGTTCCACAAGGTTCATCACAGCGATATCGACCTGAACACGACGACAGCGTTGCGTTTGCACATCGTGGAAGTATTTTTAACCACTGTTGGAAAAGCGCTTTTTATCGTCATCATGGGCGTACCGACTCTCTTGGTCGCGTTCAACGAAATAATCATCACCGCCATCGTCATGATGAACCACGCGAACATTACGTTTCGCGGAGAAAAAAAGCTCGCGTACATTTTTATCGTACCATGCAAACATCTCGTTCACCATTCCAAACAATGGAGGGAACACGAAAGCAATTTCGGATTCGCCCTCTCCGTCTGGGACCGGGCTTTCGGCACATACCTTAAGTCGGAACCGGACGCGATCGGTCTTCCCCAAATACGCGAACCGAGTTTTTTGGAAGCGCTCCTCTTAAAATGGAAACGGACTAGCAGATAAGTTCGTATTCCATATCTCCGGACCCCGTGCAACACGGGGTCTTTTTTCTACAAGGTTAGTCCTTGTACAAGGACTAACCTTGTAGAAAACTTGACATAAGTATGATTCGGATATAGTTTGTGGTCAGTGGAGAGAGTTCTTTTTTATATAAAGCAACTCTTTTTTAATTTCGCTTCTCAAAGGAGAAAACGATGAAAATTGGTGTTCCAAAAGAGATTAAAACGAATGAGAATCGCGTAGGCGTTACCCCGGCAGGAGTGGAAGCGCTTGTTTCCGCAGGACACTCTGTACTTGTTCAAAACGGAGCGGGAGATGGAAGCGGATTTGACGTTCAAGAATATTATTTAGCCGGCGCTTCAATTATGACGACAGCAGAAAGCGTCTGGAAATTGTCCGACATGATCATCAAGGTCAAAGAACCGATCGCTCCCGAATGGCCTCGCATGAAAAAAGATCAGGTGATCTTCACCTACTTCCATTTTGCGGCGGACAGAACTTTAACCGAAGCGCACTTAAAGTCTGGTGCAACTTGCATCGCGTACGAAACCGTTGAATTGCCCGATCATTCTCTTCCCTTGCTCGTGCCCATGTCGGAAGTTGCCGGCAGTATGGCAACGCATGAAGGCGCAAAATATTTGGAAAAGATCTACGGCGGACGCGGCATTTTACTCGGCGGAGTGACCGGCACAGCGCGCGGCAAAGTCGTCGTTTTGGGCGGCGGGATCGTCGGATTGAATGCGGCAAAAAAAGCGCTCGGCATGGGAGCAAGCGTTGTCATTTTGGACGCATCGCTTCCCCGTCTGCGCTACCTCCGAGATATTTTACCCGAAGCGGAGGGGCTTGTTTCCAATCGTGAAAACATTTTGAAACACATCAAAGACGCTGACCTCGTGATCGGCGGAGTGCTCATCCCCGGCGCGGCTGCTCCAAAATTGATCCGGCACGAAGATCTCAAGACGATGAAACCGGGTGCGGTCATTGTTGACGTCGCTATCGACCAAGGTGGTTGCGTGGAAACCATGCGTCCAACCACCCACAAAGATCCGATCTTTCTCGTTGACGGTATTGTACACTACGGCGTAGCCAATATGCCGGGCGCATTCCCTCGGACCTCAACGATCGCACTTACCAATGCAACTCTGCCTTACGCGCTTGAATTGGCGAACAAAGGATGGATCGCGGCCGTACAACAAAACGAAGCGCTTTTGAAAGGTCTGAATATTATTTCAGGTAAAGTGACCTATAAAGCCGTTGCAGAAGCGTTCGGACTCCATTATTATTGTCCCAAAGCACTTATTCAAACGATGACGCGAAATAATGATTTTGGCGGCTTGATCCGTTTCGGAACCGAATAAAACATAAGGCGCTCCTTTGCTGAGCGCCTATTTTTTTATTATATTGTGGTCGAAACGATGTACAGTATCGTTGCTATCGGAATGAAAAGGAAATAATCGCGCGGCGCGATCCACCACCAGTGCCGCTCGTGCCACCATATTTTGTCTCTTCTGAAATTTACGAGGCCGAACGCGGGATTCAAAAGAAACCACAGGAAATCTTCCACGATCCAGACGTAAAAAATAAATGATATGATCTGGAGTTCTACCCAAAGTTCCCACGGAACAAAAAGAAATACCAGATGCAAAAGTGAAAAAACAAAACTTTGCACCCACAGATGATAGCCGGTCAATTCCCTTCCCCCTGCGAGCAAGCGCGACATTACATGATCTTTTGAGACCCTCCACGTCGGAAGATTGTCCGCCCAGCCTCGTTCGCCTTCGATCTCAATTTCCATTTTGGCGAAGCAGAAACTCACCCATAATATCAATGCGAAAAAAAGTAGTATGTGCATGAATATAGTATACGAGAAAAATCCGAAAAGTAAAAAGCGCCCGATATCATTCGGGCGCTTTGCGCTTACCGTCAAGCTCTTTCAATGCTCGGTGAACGCAGACGATCGGTATAATCCATGAACCGATCCATGGTTTCTTTGAAAAAAAATCCTTGCCAGCATGTCACGGCAAAAGTAATTTTCGACAACGCCAGAAGTACCAGCATCTCAGCCGACGTTACCGACCTCCGACCAACCGCTTTTGCAAATGCTTCATGCGAGATGATCAAAGTCTTCGGACGGCAAGTGTTCGTAGCATCAATAAGATACATTTCGTTTTTTTCCCAGTTATACGTAACACGGCGGACGAGAGGCAGCAACCGGAAAAAATCGGCATTTTCGCTATTTTCCGCTTTGACAGGAAATGCGATCGGACGAGTATCTGTGATCCTGATCGCAAGGTACTCGTGACCGAATCTCAATAGCTTTTCGAGTTCATGTTCGGTCTTCCCTTTCGGCGCCGGCAGACACAGACGGCATGACCCGGCCAGGCTCTCGAGGTTTTTCACTTTAATTTCAGAAATTTCCCCCTTCCATTCCGTAATACGGCAACTGATGCCGGACACCGCCAAAATACGGATCAGATCCTCGACGGATGGAATAAAACGGCCGATAGCCAGTGCAAATTCCACGTTTTCGATCGGTTCGCAGTCTCGAACGACGAGCACTCCGATCTTCCAGCTGTATCGAACTTTTCGGTGCTTTTCCAGCGCTCTGAAAAATGCCTCGTGCTTTTCTTCTGTATGAACCGGAAATTTGATCGGCTCCGTCTTTTGCCGAATCTCAAGTTCTTTGAGATTCATTATGTCTAAAACTTCCATACTTTCCTCCTATATTGTATATGTAAAAAATTCAAGTACCAATTTTATAGTACTACACTATATACAAAGAGTCAAGTATCCAGAAAAAGAATGCTGATCTATCCACTTTTCTATATTGTCGACATGACCGCTTGCATCTTTCTGCAGAAGTGCTATATTAACAATGTAATATATTTTTTACGTATAAAATATATTACTCCGAAAATTCTAGCATATGCTAGAATTTGCGGAGTATAATACTTATAAGCTAAGAAAATAAAAACGTGATAGGAAAAAAAGAGTGGTTCAAAAGACGAAAATATGCCGGCTGGGGACTTATGCCGGCGACATGGCAAGGATGGGTGTATACCTTGATCATGATATCCCCTCTTGTTGTTATGTCGTTGACGCAGGTGAACGAGATCATACTCGGCGCAATTGTCGTATGGTTCGTTATTTTTTCTGTAGACATGGCGGATATTATGATCCATGTTCCGAAGGATGAACGCGACTCATTACACGAAGCCATCGCGGAACGAAACGCGCTTTGGGTTATACTCGCCGTGCTTGCAACCGGCGTCGCTTTTGAGCTCGCGCAAAACGTAGCGCAAGGAAAAGAAGCTTTTGTTGATCCCGTTATTATAATAGCAATTATCGCCGGACTGATCGCCAAAGCGGCAACGAATTATTGGTTGGATAAAAATAATTAAATCCCCAAACAATAGAACAAGTGAACAATGGAACAGAACAAAAAACTGTTCTATCGTTCCGTTGCTCTATTGTTCTAAACCTAACTTCTATGAAAACGAATATCTCGGAACTCCGAAAAAAGTTCGGCATCACGCAGGAAGAACTCGCGGAAAAAGCCGGCGTCACCCGTCAGACGATCATCTCGCTCGAAGCGGGCCGCTACAACCCTTCCCTGCTCTTGGCGCACAAAATTTCGATGGTTCTCAAACAAAAACATATTGAGGATGTGTTTGTGATAAAATAAAAGCAATTTCATTCTTATTTTTTCTGCGTTCGTTCGGTAATGAAAGTTGCAACTTTCATTACACTCACTCACTTGAAAATAAAAAAACGAGCGGGCAAAAACCCGCTCGCTGCTTTTAAATACTATTCAAAGACTACATCAAGACCGGCGCGTTCGGATAGTTCCTCCGTATATTTCTCGAACAGTATATTTTATTTATTGTATTTCCACGACATCAACCCATAAACCAAAAGCACGTAAGGCCTTCTCTAAATCATCCCGCAAAGCACCCTTAGTGTCTCGCACAGAGAGACGCAAAAAAAGAAGGTCGGTTTTTATGGCGAATTTTTCACCAGATTCCCTAACGAAAACTTCGTTTGTTTTCTGGTTGAAATAAATAGTACTTGCTCTTTCGAGGGCTTTCCAAAAACAAAGTTCCCTTCCAATATCTCTCTCAACTGGTTTCATTCGGCTTTCTTTTAAATACATTGGTTTTTCTCCTCTTTTTTATTTCAACAAAACCATGGAAACAATACACAAACTGGAATATTTTGTCAAACTGTGTTATCGTGTGGGAATGCAAAATAATCGTATTTTTGATCTTATCGTCATCGGCGGCGGGCCTTCGGGGATGATGTGCGCGGGGCGGGCGGCAGAACTCGGCAGCCGCGTGCTTTTGATTGAAAAAAACAAAGATCTCGGCAAAAAACTCTCTCTTACCGGCGGCGGACGATGCAATATCACAAATGCGGAATTCGACAACCGCGCTTTTTTGGCGAATTTCCCCGAAGCAAAAGAATTTCTTTTCTCTCCTTTTTCGAAATTCTCGGTAAAAGACACCTTTGATTTTTTTGAGAAAAAAGGGCTGCCTCTCGTCGTTGAAGGAAGAAAACGCGCTTTTCCGAAAACACAGAAAGCGAGCGATGTCACTGATGTCATGGCGCGCTACATCAAAGAAAACAATGTTGAAATAAAACTCGGAACGAAAGTGGTCGGACTTTCCAAAGATAAAGACGGCAATTTTTTAGTGGAAACAAAGTCAGGCGATAGCTTCATCGGGCAAAAGGCGGCGCTGGCGTCCGGTATCGGCGGTGAGGGCGCTCAAATATTGGAGAAACTCGGTCACGCCGTAAAAGAACCGAATCCAAATCTCGTTCCTCTTACGACTGACGCCGCATGGGTACACGCGCTTTCCGGAATTTCTCTTTCTTTTATGACGATCCGTTTTCGACAAGGCGACCCTTCGACATGCAGAGGGCAAGCAAAAACAATGCTCAAAAAAACCGGAAAGATCCTCTTTACACACTTCGGAGTTTCCGGACCGCTCATTCTAAACTCATCGTTCGAAGTTAAAAAGCTACTTGAGGCGGGTCCGGTCATCGCCAGTATAGACATGTTTCCCGATACGGAAGAAAATGAACTTGATCGGCGAGTCTGGCGTCTTTTTGAACAAAACAAAAACAAGATGCTAAAAAATATTATTCCTGGAATGATGGACAAGGCCCTCGCGGAGCAAATTCTGAATTTTCCCGAGCTTCGTCTTGCTGAGAAAGAAGCCAATGCGGTCACTAAAGAAGAACGAAAAACCCTGGTGAAAAGAATGAAAGATCTTTGCTTCCCCATTACCGGCACGCTCGGTTTTGAAAAGGCACTGATCGCCGATGGAGGTGTCGCGCTCACGGAAGTCAACTTTTCCAATATGACTTCAAAATTTCATCCGAATCTGTATCTCCTCGGCGACGTGCTCGATATCAATCGCCCCTCGGGAGGATTCTCTCTTCAGCTTTGCTGGACCACCGGATGGGTCGCCGGTTCTGACGGAGTGAAGAAGTGATGAAATAAATTTTTATATAATAGTGTATAATGTTTAGGAGTGAATTTGCTTATTATGGATGAACGTTGTACTGAAAAAACCGATGAGGAATTAGTCGCCCTCTCTTTGGAGGACCAAGAGTATTTCGGGTGCCTGATGAGAAGGTACACCGCCCCGCTCGGACGATACATCATCCGCGTCGTCCCTTCCTTTCGTAATTCGATAGATGATGTCCTGCAGGAAGTTTTCATTAAGATATATCTCAATCTCCGCGGATTCGATCCGTCCCTGAAATTCTCTTCTTGGGCGTACCGCATTACCCACAATCATGCGGTGAGTTTGCTGCGAAAAGAAAAAACGCGGCCGCAGCTCGTTTCGACCGACAACGATACCTACGACTTCTTTGAGAGATACGTCGCCGACGGACAGCCGAACGAAAACGAGATCCGTTACGCCAAGGAAGAAGTGTCTCGGGTTCTGGCGGAAATAGATCAGAAATATCGCGAAGTGCTTATCCTCCGCTATTTGGAAGAAATGGATTATGAAGAAATTTCAGACATTTTAAAGAAACCCGTCGGCACCATCGGCACGCTCCTTTCACGGGCAAAAGCAATATTCAAAGACGAATATGTCAAAAAATATGGAACAGAAAAATGAGGAAAATTGCGTAGATTGCGTGATGCGCCGTATCAAAGAAGAGCGCATTACGCCAAGATCAAAATGGAGATTTCTCTTCAATGATCTTTCTGTGCTCGCGATATCAGCATCCTCCCTAATTATCGGAACGCTTTCTTTCAGCGTATTTTTAGAAACGCTGCTTACGGATGACTGGGATATTTATAACCAGGCGGGGCGGACCTTCTGGGAGAACGTACTGAAAAACTTTCCGTTTCTCTGGCTTTTCTTCCTCTGCATATTCATTTTCTATTCGTATTATGCGTTTTCCGAATCAGAACGCGGTTACCGATATAAACAGTCTGTCGTTATCTCTCTTTGCATAGCCATCAGCCTTATTCTCGGCGTGTTTTCTTATTTCGCGGGAATCGGAGAAAAAGTGGATAATTATTTAATTGCGAACGTCCCCAGTTACCACTCGATAACGGGAAACCATGTTTGCTTGTGGCTCCAGCCGGACAGAGGACTGCTCGCGGGAATGATAATCTCCACGGGAACAAAGCCCATTATCATCGTAGATTTTCAAGGAAACCGATGGATCGCCACGGGTACGCCGGTTTTTTCAAGAGGCGCTATTGATCGCCCCGGCGAAAGGGTAAAAATACTCGGAACAGCGCAAGGCAATTATGTGTTTGAAGCCAAAGAACTGCGTCGCTGGTCGGGAGTTGTGGAGCCGAATCCCTGCCGATAAAACGAAAGCAAAAGTCCGGATCCGAAACACAATATCGTGTTTCGGATTTTTGATTTAGTGTTTTACGTCTATTTTAAGTTTGTTGTTGACAATCATTTTTATTCCATTTGCAATACGAAAAATAAACAATTTTATGAAATAATAAAAAGTTGCATCGCGTATCAATTTGAAGAGAAGATGGCGCCCAACTTCTCTGTCGAGTATTGGCACTAATATAAAAAAATATGAGAACAAAATTATATATTACGCCGTTCGTTGCCGATTCGCTTGAACGCCAGCCATGGATGAAGTTCCATCGATTTGCCGAATTTTTAACAAAAAAAGAAAAAACAAAAAAAGAATTTACATTTTCCGTTAAAAAAGAACAGTTCCTTTCATCTCGATCAAAACGAATTCGCGCGGGTCCCCTGCTCCGCCGAGGCTACGCAGGGCAGGCCCTGTCTCCCATCGGAGGCTACGCAGGGCAAGCCCTGTCTAAAACCCTCTCAACAACTAAATAAACACAGCTATTGATATCTTGTCCGTTCACGCTACTCGAGCGGGCAAGCAGAAAAAACAAATCATAAAAAGTTTTCCCGCGCTCTCGCGGAAAATGCGAAGGAATATCTTCCTTCAAAAAAAACACTTTTTCGACGCTCGTCGAGAAGGTGTTTTTTCTTGACAACTCTATCAAAAAATAGCAATATGAGATTAGCTATGGGTACTTTTACACAAAAAAGGAGGGTAAATGGACCGTAATAATGGTAAAAAAACTCGTTTGGACTGGGAAGATGAAAATCAAAATACTTTTCTTCTCCCCAAAAATATGGAAAATGCCGATCTGATCGCGCTCCTTGAGCAAGGTGTTCTCTATTTCAGCGGCGAGGTCAACGAAAATATGCTGGAATACGCAAGAAAGGGTATGTTATTCCTTACCGTCCATCCCCCAAGAGAAGGGGTTCTCACGGTTAAAATTTCCTCCCCGGGAGGTGATGCTGACGTAGGACTTGAAATACACGATCTTCTTATGCTGTATGCACTTGAAACCGGGATTACGGTGAAAGGCTTTGCTATCGGAAAAGTATGCTCAGCGGCGGCAATGATTATTCTCCAGGGATGCACGATCCGTATTGCATCGGAAAACAGTAAAATTATGTGCCACAATGCTCTCACAGGAATGGTGATCACAGAACACGATCTGAAGAGCGCCGGCTGGCACATGAGACTTCTTTATGATCTGGAAAACCTGAAGAAGAACGTTGTCACTATCATCATGAGAAGAACAAAAAAAAGCGAACAAGAAGTGTTGAAACTGCTCGCGCGCGCTCGTTATCTGCCGGCAAAAGAAGCGCTGGCGTTCGGATTGCTTGACGGCGTTCTCGGGTTCAAATTCAACGATACCGGAAATCCTGAAGCGGATGTCAACGAAGCAGAACAAGATAAAATTGAGTGACCAAAAACCGCCGCGATCGAGAATCGCGGCGGTCTTTTTAGGAATTGACAGTGAAGATGGATAGGCATACTCTAAAAAGAGAGAAACAAGGAATTGATAGGAGGTTCCTATGAACATTGAAAGGAATAATACCGACAGAGAAATGCTCTTCTGCGATGCTCCGCTCGCCTCGATCGCCAAATATCTCCAAAGAAGAAGCGACGGGCTTTTCCCAAGAGAATTTTCAAATGCGATCGATGTTAAGCTTTTAGAAGGAAGACCTCCGCAGATCTATTTGGCGGATATGGTCGACGAAGATATGGCCGCAAGGGTCCGAAACAGCTTTAAATTTCTCACAATGAAAAGCCGTCCGCAGATCCTGGTAAACATTACTTCCGATGGCGGTTTCATCCGCGCAGGATTCGGTATTCATGACCAGTTCAGATTGTACGGACCGGTAACGGGTCTCGTCTGCGAATTTGTCAGCTCGGCGGCAATACAGCTGTTGCTTCAAGGCTGCTCTTACCGAAACGCTACGGAGAACACTCAATTTTTCTGCCACTACAGCCAAGGATATCTCCCCATTAATGCCCGCACCTTAAAAAAGGACAAGGCACGAGGGCTTCTTATTAAAGAATTCGATGAGATCGATAATAAGATGGTAAAGATCTTGGTCGCAAAGACAAAACGCAGCGAAACAGAAGTAAGACGAATGCTGCGCAGAGAACGCTTCATGTACGCTGACGAAGCGCTCCATTTTGGTCTTATTGATAAGGTCGTTGATATGCACGCAAAAGAGGAAGATGAAGACAATCTGCCCGAGTACGAAGGCGCAGAATAAAAAAGAAAATTTTTCAGAAAAAGAAGATTCGATCGCCCCACCCGTGGGGCGATTTTTTTATCCTCTCTCGCCAGTTTATCCACATATTGACATTTTGCCACTCCGGATGTATAAATAATTCAACTTTTGTTCTTTATATTTAAGATGAGGAGAATAGAAATGAACGACAACATATTTGACGATCCCCCTCCCGATGCTGTACATACGCCGAGGAGAAGTGTTGTTACGGAAATAACCATCCCCGGTTGCAATATGGTATTTTGCGTTCAAAAGATCGCCTATGACGAAGTGAAAAAGAAGGTCATCGTAAAAACCAGTCTTGGAACGCAAGCGATCGAGATCCTTGAAGACTGTTATACTCTCGATGTCAGCCGCTATGTTCAAGAAAAAACAGACACCGAACCGATCATTTATCATTCCCATGAAGAATGATTGATTTATAAAGAGTCCCCTCCGGGACTCTTTTTTTGTACTTCCGGAGATTCCGCTTTCGTTATTGCCAAAAAACACAATATTTGTTACAATGTAGACTTACCAATTAAAGTCTTATATAATAATACCTTGTACGAACGAATAAATGGACAAATACGCGCGCCGCAGCTTCGGGTTATTGCACCCGATGGATCTCCTCTGGGAGTTATTTCCCGGGAAGATGCGATGGCGCGAGCAGAACAAGCCGGACTCGATCTGGTGGAGATTTCCCCGAATGCTGTCCCGCCTGTTGCAAAAATCCTAGATTATGGTAAATTCGTCTACGAGAAGAGCAAAAAGGAAAAAGCAACCAAACAGAACGCCCATACCACGGAGCTCAAGAGTTTGCAGGTCACGATCGGCACCGGAGAGCACGATCTTGAGCTTAAGGCGAAAAACGCGTCAACTTGGCTTAAAGAAGGCCACCGCGTGAAGATCAACCTTTTCCTCAAAGGCCGCGCGAAGTATCTGAATGAGTCCTTCCTCAAAGAAAGAATGGAAAGACTGCTTCATTTCATTTCCGAAGAATATAAAGTGATCGACGGTCCGAAAAAAGGTCCGAAAGGTCTGACCATTGTAATAGAAAGAACGAATAAGAAATAATTAACGAGGTGTTAGGTTTTAGGTGTTAGCTTTTAGTTTCCGGCGACGATCGTCGTAACCTAACACCTAACACCTAACACCTAAAACCTAAATTACTATGAAAACGAACAAATCATTTACGAAACGGTTGCGCGTGACCAAAAAAGGAAAAGTACTCGGACGCAAAGGCGGACTGAATCACTTCAATTCCCGAGAACAGCGCGTAAAGCAGTTGAGCAAGCGAAAGACATCGACCTTCACGATGACCAACAAAGCAAAAAGCAGATTTTTAATAAACGCGAAATAATCACGTCAGGTTCCTGACATCCATACTACTATGACAAGAGTTAAACGAGGCACCACCGCCAATAAATCACGAAAGAATACGCTAGCCCAAACCAAGGGATATCGTTTTGGACGCAGCACTAAAGAAAAGCAGGCTTTTGAAGCTATTGTGCACGCCGGATCACATGCTTTCGCTCACCGCCGCGACAAAAAAGGCGATTACCGCCGATTGTGGAATGTTAAGATCAATGCCGGAGTACGAGCGCTCGAAAACGCCGCTATCCCCTCCTATAGCAAACTCATGGGCGCCCTCAAGAAAAAGAACATCGACCTCAACCGAAAGATGCTCGCCGAACTCGCAGAATTCCATCCCGAAGTATTCGCGAAAGTTATGGAAGAAGCAGCTGCCAAATAAACAAAAAAAAATCCTCCGACAACATCGGAGGATTTTTGCAATATTCTTCTATCGCATCTTCTTCTGCAACTGCTGTCGGGCTGCCGGACGGGGGTCTCCGACCCCGTCCGAAACGTTTGAACTTTTCACAGAACTCAGTTATCATTCGCTCATGCCCTCCCCGAGAATATCAAAAGAATTAAATGCCGGCGTCTATTTTCTCACTTTTACCGTCAAGAAATGGTATTATATTTTTGACCGTCACAATCGTTGGAAAATACTCGCAGATTCTTCGCCGGACGGGAGTTGTACTCCCGTTCATGACGTTTGGAATTCATCTTCGAATTTGTATTAATAGAAAAAACCAGTGAATCGTCCAAACGTTTCGGACCGGAGTACAACCCCGGTCCGGCGATCCGAGCAATGTTCCATCTCTTCTTCGTTGCCGGTCGTATTCGTATCCATTCGTATATTGGTACTCATTCGTATATTAGTATCTATTTTTTGAAGAACGCTTTAGTGGTCGAACTCTCCGGTGCGCAGTACGCGGTTCCTTGCTTATCGAGTTCCGCGAGAGAATCCGTCTTATATGAAAGACAGGTCGGGTTTTCGGTTGATGGCGAGAGGCCGAAACCGACGCTCGTTCCGAGAGCGTGAAGAGCGATCTTTTGAGCCCGCGAAATAACGAGCGGTTGATCGGCTGGACTCGGATCCGTGTCGGATATTCTGCGAAGTCCGTACAGTGACATGAGCACCGTATTCGACCCCAATTCATCGATGAACCATGCTGATACCTGTTTTGGCCGCAATGAAGAATACATATTTACGTCCAACACATAAATGAAGCGCGTTTTTGCCCCATATTTCTGCGATGCCGCTTTCGCACTGTTATAAGCGGTATCCGCATCGAACTGCTTTCGTTCCGCGTTATACAGCGGCATTGTCTGCGGAAGTTCCGACCCCGGGATCAGAACCGTTGCTTTGATCCCCGTTTGTTTTTTTATCGCGGAACTGAGCGCTTCCAGATATTCTTTTTTTATGGCGCCGTAGGAGCCGATAAAAATTTCCGATATGGGGTCTTTCAGGGCGAATGCGGAAAACTGTTTTGTCTTCCATTCAGTGAGAGTGATCGAACCTTCCGGCCTCTCAATATTTGGGCGCGCGGATGTATTTTTTATCCTCATGGTTATCGAATAACCATTGACGGAATATCTCACCTCGCGCACGCTCTTATCCTTTGCGGCGACCCACACATTAACCTCGCCTTTCCGAAGGAGCGTATCAAAATTTTCAGATACTTCCGAAGGACGATCTGATTCGATCTTTGAGGGACGAAGGACAAAATGTATTTGCGGTTCGACTCCGCCGATCTGTTTTTCGGCTGTTCCCTCTATAGCGAGATATTTGCCGCCTTTTCGAAACAACTCAAGAACATCTGCAACTGCGAGCGATCGCTGTAAAACGGCATATTGTTCCGGACCGACCTCAGAAGCCGTTATTATTACCCAGTCCGGCGGATACGCCGCAAGACTTTTATTCATCTTGTCATTCAGGATGAACTTCGCGTACGATGCTTCGGGAAACGTTAGCGTTTCCACTTCCAGTCTCGGATTAGTATTATTACGCGAGAGAGAAAAGGAAAATAAACCATTGTGAGCCCCCGTGGCGGTATCGACTCTGACCGTTCCATTTACTACCGCGCTCGAAGAAGCAACGCCTTCGTTCTGAATAAAAATCTCTGCCGTGTACGATTTTACCGCGGAAGATGCCGTCATTGTTTGCTCCAGTATCTTGTCTCCATTTATCGGAGGATCGCCGAAAAGCGAAAAATAGATGAATGACCCGAGCGCAGAAAGAAAAAACAGACAAAAAGCGACCAAAAGAGCGATGTCTGCTCCGCCTTTTTGCATCGTTTTGTCATGCGTTATTTTCATGAATAGGTTTGTGCGCCGTGTTTAAAGTATTTCCTTATACGGAGACGGGTGCACCCCATTATTATATACCAAATTATGGGATTTGTTTTTCTGTACCATGTCGATAACTTTTTCCACCAAGCGTTTCGGGTCCGAATCGAATACGATATTTTTATTCGTGCGATGGCTTTCGTTCATGATGAATTTTATCACTTCGTCCGTCATCCAGCCGCCTTCAAGCACTCCGACGGGTTTCCCGTCCTCATAAGCGACAGTAAATTCATTGATGGTACCGATCCTTCCGCAACCGACAAAAACCGCATCGGATGATCGCGTAAGCAAAAGGTTTCGTCCGGAATATCCGAATCCCGTATATACCACGACATCCATATAGTCGAGCGGCAAGCGATACGCCTCAACGTGTTCCTTTTCGCTTGATGCGGGAGAAAGACCGATCGAAAGCCCTCCGGCCTCCTTTGCCCCCATAGCAGCCCACAGAGGGAATCCGGTGGTCGCTCCGGTAACGATAGCCGCGCCGTGCTTGGCGATCTCGCGGCCGAGTTTCTCCGCCATTTCCATGGCACCCTGCCCGCAGTGTCCTGTCGCCGCCGCACCGGCAACGCAGAGCTTAATTTTGTTGTATGAGTGTTTCATGTTTTTAAGAGGTTTTAGCTGTTAGGTTTTAGGTGTTAGTTTAACGCAACTATCAAAGTTTTCTACCGGAAACAGGTTTGGATATTTTTGCGATCAGCGCGTTTAGCATTTTTAATACTTCAGTAAGTAACTGTCTCGCTTCTTGATAATCAAGGTCTTTTGTTTTTTGTAATTGGCTTGCTATTTCTATCTGTGTATCAAGCTCAGCGCCAGAACCATACGCAATTCGCAGAAACTGTGCGAAATCTTTTCTTGTATTTCTAAATCGTCCTTCCGCAATATTCGACGGTATCGACACGGCGGATCTTCTCATTTGAGATGTGAGGCCATAAATTTCTTCCTTGGGAAACTTTTCTGTAATTTGATAAATGACAAGAACTAATTGCATGGAGCGCTGCCACACAGTCAAATCCCTATATGAATGAATTGGTTTTGTTTCTATCATAATATTCAATTGTCGGCCGTTAGCTTTTAATTTTACTACTTGTCGTCGTCAAGCTAACACCTAAAACCTAGCACCTAAAACCTCGTTTAAAATTCCAGCTCAATACTTTCCCCCAATCTCGGCACCACCGCGTCCAAACCGAGATAATCATGTATCCTTTGCGATAAAAACGTCGCCGCTTTCGGTTCGCCCATCACTACGAAAACTTTTTGCACTGTATCGCTCATTTGATCGACAAAATCGAACAAGCCATTCATATCTCGATGAGCCGAGTAGCCGTGGATCGTTGCGGTGTGTGCGCGCACTTTTATTTCTTCGCCCATGATACGGACGGTCTTTTCTCCATTCTCCAAAAGTCTTCCGGGGGTCCCGACCGCCTGATAACCCACGAAGAGCAGCGTAGTTTTCGGGTCGGATAAATACTCTTTTTCATGATGCAATATTCGTCCTCCGTTCGACATGCCGGAACCCGCCAAAATGATCTTTGGAGGATGAACGCCGCGAATAGCTTTGGAATCCTCGACATCCGCAGTGAAATGAAGTTTCGGAAATTGAAAAATGTCATCTCCTCCCTGAATGATCGCCTGCGCGCTTGCGTTGAAATATTTTTTGTTCTTCTTATAAATTTCCGTTATCTTGATACCGAGCGGAGAATCAAGAAACACCGGCACGGCGGGAATTTTTCCGCTTTCCACCAGTTCATTGATCTCAAATAAAATATCCTGCGTTCTTTCGAGAGAAAAAACGGGGATCAGTAAAACCCCTTTCTTTTTTACCGATTCTTTTACAACATCTTCAAGCAGATCCCTCCTTTCATCTCTGTGTTCATGCTCGCGATCCCCATACACGCTCTCCATCAGCACATAATCAATATCGGGGACATATTCGGTATCGCGAAGTATCGATGAGGGAGAATTACCCAGATCTCCGGTAAAAAGCATTTTCTTTTTTCCATATCGAACTTCGATCATTGCCGATCCGAGCACATGACCGGCATCATGGAAAACGACCGAGAGATCGTCAGAAACCGGAATTTCCTTTCGGTATTCTATTCCCGTCCAAAGCGAAAGCGCTTGCCGTATATCTACCGCATCATAGAGCGGCTCCGTTCCTTTTTTCCTCTCCTCGTGGATCATGAGCGACAGCGTATCATCAAGCATCGGCTCTGCGAGATCCCGAGTCGGCGGAGTGGAATAGATCTTTCCGCGAAATCCGTTCTTTATAAGAAATGGAATTCTTCCGATATGATCAATATGGGCATGGGTGACAAAAAGAATATCGATCGCCCCGGGATCGAATGGGAACATTTCGCGATTCAGATCTTCCGCTGATTCGTCTCCTTGTGTCAGACCGCAGTCGATGAGTATTTTTTTATCCGATGTTTCAAACAAAAAATTGGCCCCCGTCGGACCGCCCGTTCCTCCGGCAAATGTAAGTTTCGCTTTCATAAAATATTAGATAATTGAGAATTGAAAATAGAGAATAGATAAGTATTGAAAATCCGTTATTTTTCCATTTTCAATTTTCCATTTTCATATATTTATTATACACCGCGAAGAAAAGAAATACAGCGAAAAGGCCGCCCACTCCATCGAAAAAGAGATCGCTTGCGGTATTGGCGGCATCGTGAATTTTAAAAGTTATGAACCTATCCAAACTGAATTCAAAAAGTTCCCACCCGATGCCGATAACATAAACGGAAAAAACGGAAAAAAATAAAACGAATTTTTTACGCAATACTGCCTGCTCTCTGTCTTTATTACGAAAATATCGAAGCCAAAGAGCGGCGGAAGCCACCCACATGCCTCCGAGAGTATGCATAACGATATCAAACCACCAAAACTCCCAGTACCAGTGAAAACGATACGCATAAAAATTCAGGACGCAAATGGCCGTTATCAGAATGAGAAGGAAAATTGAATACAGTTTTCGTATCATGAAGATATTAATCCATTATACAAGGAAAGTATCCTTTTTCCCAATGAAACCTAAGCATGTAAAAAAAGACCCCTTAAAAGGGGCCTTTTTGAGTCGCAGAGAAATTCTTAGCCTTATGCTAGGTGGGTATCTTCCGTGGCACACCACGATGTGTCTCGAGTCAGATTCCCTTCTCTTATAATTTAACCTAAGAATTATAGAGCGACTCAAGTACAGTATACTTACCGATCATGAATTTTGCAAAAAGATGATACAGGGTTAATTAGGATATTCCTTGACTTCCTGTCTGGTTTTTTTAGTCAAAAAAGTTTTCCGTTGACATAAAAAAATAACGACCCTGTTTTTTGCAGGGTCGTTATTTATACACCTTAAATTATTTTATAAATTTAAAGGTGGTAAGAAATTTCTCATACTCCTGTTCATATTTTAAATCAATAGTTCCCAATATAATTTTATTAAGTCCCAACGGCAAAACAATTGCTATTTCTCGCGAATTTTCTGAACCATATTCATACCTAACCCCCTTAATTTTATTGATTAAGATTTCCTTTCCTTTGAATCCTTTGAAAGTTTTTTCTGGAAATTCAGGTTTTACAACGTTTACTATAATTGTATGGGTCGAACTGCGAGTATAAAGCGGATTAATCACGACATAAAATTTACTGTAATAACTTTCAAAAATATTCTCCTTCACTTCCCAATCGTCCGGATACTCAAACTCAAAACCCCACTCTTCGTTGCGATAGGTTTTTGTATGCTTTTCAGTGCTTTTTGGACTAGAACTTGCTTTAATAATATTTACTGATAAATTCTCGTTAGAAATTTGCACATGAGAAACGACCTTCTTAGTAGAAAGAAAGAAATAATAAACTGACTGTAAGAATTGTAGCTAGAACAATAATAGAGAAAATTAGGATTGTTTTTTTATAATTTTATGTTCAGCGGATTACTTTAATAACATCTTGTCCTTCAAAAGAAAGCGTTTTCCCTTGATGTGGGATATTTCCTTCTATGGTCATCGTTGCCGTCGTTCCTTTCGGAGGAATCGTCGGAATAATCGCGCTCCGGTCAAATTTCACTGGATACCGGTGAACTTGAACGAAGCGAGAAATGAAGCAAATTCATCTTCATACTGTTTATTATCCATGCCTAAAATTAACTTATAATCTCTAAGAGGTACAATAATGGCTGTTTCTTGGCTACCCTCAAACTCGTATTGATACTTAATCCCGGGGACACCGGCAACAACTACACTAGTGGTAATTTTTTCTATATTCTCGAAACTGCGATCCGGAAATTCCGGCAAAACGATATTTAATGAAATCGTGAAATTAGAGCTCCGTACCAATCCAGGATTTACCACGAGGTTAAATTTACTGTAATGGCTTCCGAAGGTATTTTCTTTCACAATCCAATCGTTTGGATACTCAAACACAAATCCCCATTTTTCGTTGCGATAAAGTTTTATTTCCGACGATGTTGTTGCGTAGACGGGCGGTAGCGGTACGGTAGCCGGTTCGTTTGACGGCAGTGGGATACCTTGTTCAAGTCTTGGCTCATCTCCCTTTTTTTGTTGCAATTGAACAGGTTTTTTAATGATGAAAAACCAATAAGCAAGGACGATAAATGTGGCCGCAAAAAGAGCGAATAGCAGAAAAAAAGTTTTTCTTTTGGTGAACATATTTTATAATCCTGGCAATTGAGCGAATAATTTCCGGGTGGCCGTCAAAACGCCGGCAAGCTGCGTAAACGCATCAGATAAGACTGAAAATGCGCCTTTGCTTATTATTTCAACCGTATCGGTTCCTTCAGCCTTCATACCACCAGAGAGCCGGGCTGTCAGCACGAGTGGAACTTTCTTGCCGACGGAAACGCCGGTCAAATCTTTCGTGCGGAACTTCGCGACCAAAGTCAAAACTTCCATTTCTTCATCATCCTCATATTCTCCATGGTCTTTTTGTTTTTTGCTTGTCTTTTCGTTCTTAGGCGGCGGTATCTTTTCCTCCACTTCAATAGCGGTTCGTATCGGCCGTGCACCTGCGAGCCGGAGGGTGGAAGTGGCGATATCATGTACCACGACACCGAAACCGGGGTCAAACTGGAGTGCAACGGTAATGATTCCGCCACTCGCAAGATTCATCGTTTCAGGTTTGATTTTTATTTTTGCCGGAATAACTTTTTCAAAATTGCCGTCCGAAGACCTGATTATGTAAGATTGAGCAGGTATTTCTGAGATTGGAATATTTGATGCTACTATCGTGGTAGAGCCAGTCCCGGAAATAAAAGTCAAATCAAAGGTTTCGGTTGGCGCCGCATCGGGCTCGGCCGTAACCGTAATGAGATAATCCCCGTTTTTTTGAACCGGCCAATAAATAATATCCTCCGGATGCCCGTCTGATCCGAGAACATTTTCCGTATAGTAAAGTTCTCCCGGCACTTCGCGGAGGAGCTCATCGTCTGTTTGAATTGCTGTTTCGGGAGTAAGTGTGAATCCTTCCGGATCGGTCACAGTAAGATCAATCGGAGAACCAGCATTAATCTGTCCGGCTATCGTGGGACTAATAACTACTCGTCTAATGCTTTGATTTTCTATAAACCCATCTCTTGTTTTAAATTCAATTTTACTAGAGGATATGATGCCACGTATCGGGGAATGCGATTCTACCACATCTGACGCCGCGTTACCGCCCACAAACATCCCGACATGATCCCTAACGCCGTTGAGGTTTTTATCAAGAAACAGCAAATCGCCCGGACGAAGTTCTAATTCAGTGAGAGGAACTGAGTTATTCCTGAATTGACCGTCGGCGTTGTCATAACGAATCACATTTTTCAACAAACTCTTATTGGGGTCGAACGACCGGTTGAATGACCACTGCACCAGTCCGGAACAATCAACTCCCGCTCCAAAATCAATTGCTCTTACCGAAATAGCATTATTCCAAAAATGATATCCGGCAAAAATCTCACTCGGCGTGACATATTTAGCTTGATTGGGATCCCATCCTTTGCCGCCCCACGTATTGCCGTCTCCAAGATATTGCCCGTCAACCACAAGTTTCGCCAAATCAGAGGCGGCTTGTCCGATATCAACCGTGACTTTCCACCCATCCTGTCTCGTCCACGGAAGATTGTCTTGCGCGCCGACAAAAACATACGGCGCATCACAAAAGCCGTCGCTGTCCACATCACTGCATCCTTCCGCGGGTGTATCATAATCGCTCCAGTAATTCCCGCCAATCGGTTTCGGGAGGTTGAAAGAGTTTCCGGTCATTCCCGTTATTTGACACTGCCCACCGATAAAATTGTTGTTGTAAATCAAATTGCCGGTACTCCCTCTATTGTCGGTATATATTTGGCATTGGTCGGGAAAGGTGAAATTATGAAGGCGATTGGAATTACTCTGGTAATAAAAGCCAATGCCGGCTGATTCATCAATTGTGGCTCCGTCCAATTCGTTATCATTCGCCAATGTGAATTGAATGAATCCGTCACTGCCCGCAGAAATATTTTTTAGAATATTTGAGTTGGAATTATCAAGCAAAACATTGTAACCGTCATGCATTACGGTAACGTTCTCAAAAATGTTTGAATGAGATTTGTGTAAATGCACGCCGTGAATATTGTCGTTGGATGTACTATTGTTGAAATTTGCATGGTCAGTATAAAACGCGAGCAAACCACCGCCACCAAAGCCATTGTCAGAGCTTTTAATCGTCACATTTCTTATGTCAGAGCTGTCGGCATCGCAGAGGATAAGCTCTGAAAATGTACCGCCGTTTAATGTCGTTGGAGAATTGAAGAAACCGATGGGACGACCGCCGAATCCGATGTTGCCGGTTATGATATTGTCGCATATGGCGGAACCGATATAATCTTCTTGGATATTGAAATCGGAATAATTATTTCCCATCGCCGTATTTTCAAGAATTTGGTTGTTGGTTGAATCGTAAACGGTAATTCCGTTACGATAATTATCGCTAACGACATTGCTTTTGATCGCGTTATCGCCGCCGAACCGGAGATAGATACCGTCCATATTACCGGTAAAAGTATTTTTTGAAACACGGACACCGCTGTTTAGAAAAAGAAAAATACCCTCATAGGCGCCGTTGACGGTAAGATTCTTTACTGTCGTACTTGCTTTTCCGGAAATATATACTCCATTGGCGGTATAATCCGGCGTTATCGTTATTTTATGTCCGTTGCCGTCAAAAGTAACGCCATCGCTGTCTATTTGCACGGTTTCAGTGAGGTCTTGGGTGAGCGTACATGTTTTGGTTCCCGCGTTCCAAGTTCCAATCGTTGAACAGTCGCCCCCTGTGATGTTGTCCACGATGAATTTTGTGCTTTTTACGGTTTGAATGAAGACGAAATGTTGAACGGAAATATCTTGCGTATACGTATACGCTCCGTTGTTGTCGGAAGTGAATTGTGCGAGATGGTGATAATCGTCTTCGTATTTGTAGTAGGTTGTGTTTGATGCCAAGCCGGAGAGCGTGATTTGAGCGGTTGCTTGCCCTGAGCTTGCCGAACGGGTTGCGGTGGTGGTTGCCTCAAACATCATCGTGATCACTTTCGGAATTGAAGTGAGGCGCATATCAACGGTTTCTGTACTATCAAGCGTAATGTTCAGATATTCGCTGTCGGTAATCGCAAAATGTGTTCCGGTTCCGTCTGTTTCTCCTCTCATGTGCGACGGGTCGGTCGGCATGCGAAAATAATTCGGGAAAGAAGGCGCGGGGTAGGTAAACGCTTTTTTTGCATAAAAAATTCCCGCAAAAGTGAGGAGCAAAAGTACCACCAAAGCGATGGTTGCAAAAATAATCTTGTGGTGAATGGGGCTTTCCAAAAACTTTTTGTACATATGTTTTAAATTAACAAACTAATTTAATACTTTCATTATATCAAAAAAAAACGCGTTAATGCAAAAACGCGGGGATAAGTATTCCGATATAAAAACAAAAATCCGAAACACGTTTGCCGCGTTTCGGATTTAGTATTTTGATATTGTTTCGTCCGCCAACCGGCGGATTCGTGCTTCGTATTTCGAGTTTTTATTCCAGTATTCCGTCCAAATTGATGTCGTACAAAATTTCTTCGTTCAACAGCCGGTATTTCAATTGCTCATCTTTACTAAACCAAATTTTTATTTCTCTTTCCGCTTCTTCCGGTTTGTCTGAGCAGTGAATAAGATTTCTGACCGCGCGCGAATCGACATTTGCCATTCGATAAGAATCGATCGTAAGATCTCCTCGGATCGTTCCGACATCGGAGGTCGTCGGCTCCGTTCCTCCGGCGAGTTTTCTAACCACGCCGATCGCTTCATTGCCCTGCCAGATCATCACGACGACCGGTCCGCTCGTAATAAAATCGGCAAGAGCTCGGACGATATCGCGCCCGAATTCGATAGCGGTTTTTTTCGGCCTTTTTCCCGCCGCTTTGAGCGCAGCGACCGTTTTTGACCCCTTATCTTCGCACCATGCATCGTCTTTGAAATAATGCCCCATCGCCTGCTCACGCGTCGCAATGATTATTTTGAGAGCAATGAGTTTCAACCCCGTGCGCTCAATGCGATGAACCACTTCCCCAATAAGCCCGCGCTGGATCGCGTCTGGTTTCAAAAGTACAAATGTACGCTCTTTTTTCGGATGTGTTGTTTCCATATTTTTATGTTATTTTTTATAATAATAAAGTAAAAACTCTAATAGTAACTGTTCGATCCCTTTTAAAAATCGTTCTTTTTATAAACATTAAGAAACATTAGATTTTCCCATTCCGTCATTCTGAACTTGATTCAGAATCCACGTTCGTAGTTGTTTCGCCGTGGATTCCGGATCCCTGTCCGGAATGACGAGATTGTGGAAATATATTTACGCTACTCTCTCTGCTCTGTGGACAAAATAATCTCAATTTGCTATAATTATATTACCACGAAAAAGTACTTCGTAAAGGGTACGTCCTTACGCGGTGCTTTTTCATTTTACTCGGAAATATTGCCCCAGTATACCAAAAAACAAGGCGTATGCAACAAAAACCCCCGCCGAATGAACGCAGGTTTGTGTTTTTTACGCCACCGACGTGGATTCCGGCTCGCTGGCCGGAATGACGTTTGTCGTCCCTGATACTGATACTTTTTCCTGATACCAATACTATCGCTTATACTTAGCCAAGATTTCCGCCTCGATCTGCGCCCTATCCCTTCCGAATTTCAAATACGACAATTCCTTGATGAGCGGGACCATTTCTCTATTTCCCTTGTTCGGAGCGACCGTCTTAATATTAAAAGGCTTGCCGGGCTGGCCGCCGATCAGCATTTTCATATAAGCGTTGTAGTTCTCGAGCTTGATGATGTCGCTTTGAGTGAAGACGGGATCAAATTGTTTCTGCAGGAATTCCGCATCTTCGGTACCGACGCGAAAGACCGCCATGGAACCGACGTTGCCGAATACCGAATCCTTTATTTCATCCTGAAGCTGGGCAATGAATTGATGCGCAATGTTGAGCGAAAGCCGATACTTTCTCGCCTCGGAAAGGATCGTGGAAATGGAATCGGTCGTCACATTCTGGAACTCGTCGATGTACAAATAAAAATCGGGAGGCATTTTTCCGGTTCCCATGACATCCACGCGCGAAAGAGCAGCCATCAAAATTTTTCCGACGATGACAAGACCGAGAAGACTGGAATTGATATCGCCGAGCCTTCCCTTGGCAAGATTGACGAGAAGTATTTTCTTTTCATCCATCACTTTGCGGAAATTGAAGGCAGACTTTTCCTGCGCAATGATCGGCCGCATGATGTCGTTCGAAATGAACACGTCGAATTTATTCGTGATGTAGGGCACGTAGTTCGCCAGCGATTGTTCTCCGGTCGTCCTTTCGGCATTATGCCAGAATTGCGTAATGATCGGATTTTTACAATGAGAAAGTTTTAACTCGCGGAACGCCTTGTCGCCGAGCACGCGGCCGATCTCCATAAGTGTAGAACCGGATTCCGGATGCTCAAGAACGAGCAGCGCGGAGTTGCGGAAATACTGTTCGAAAGCGGGACCTCCGGCGACTTTCATGTCGAACAGTTTGTTGAAGATCGCGAGCATTTCGTTGACCACAAACGTCTTCTGTTCCGGAAATCGTTCATCGAATTCCAGCATGTTGAGCCCCATCGGGCGCGCCATATAACTCGGATCGAAATAGATCACGTCATCAATGCGTTCGCGCGGAATATTCGCAAGAATATCTTCAATGTCCGTCCCGTGAGGGTCGATCATACAGACGCCGGAGCCGTTCTGGATATCCTGAACGATCATGTTCTTCAAAAGAACGGTTTTACCGGTACCGGTCTGTCCGATCACATAGAAATGCCGGACGCGATCTTCTTTGGCGAAATGGATCTCTTTCTCCGAACCGCGGTAATCATTTATTCCAAGCAATACGCCTTCTTCTCCGATATTTATCGGTGCAGGCGCTATTCCCGCCCTTGCTTCTTTCAGCTGTGGCATGGCGACATTTCCTGCCGGAAAATGCATCACGGTCGTCAGCTCCATAAGGTTAAGAGGAAAACTCGCATCGTTCTCAAACAAGCGGTAGCTGAAATCGTGAAGCATGTGGGAAAGATTCTCACCGCTCATTTCTTTCCATTTCATTCCGTTGCCTTTTGGGTCGGTAAATTGATGGAAAGCCGATTCGATCTCGTGCAAGATCTGCGTGGCGCGTTCGCGGCTCGAAGCCGATGCAACTACGCGGATATTCGTATCGAGAATGGGCAGAGCCATCTTTTCTTCGATCATTTTTACCACATTCTCGTCGAGACGCTCTTTTTCTTTATCATGCCGTTTTTTTTCTTCTTCAGCCGTGATCTGTATCTTCCAAAAATCTTTTCCGGTGCGCCACACCTCTCCCAAAATATTTTTAGGAAAATCGGTAGCATCTTTCACTTTCACGCCCTCTTTAATTTTTTTCAGCGCATATTTATACTGCACGTTATATTCATCACCGACAGGAGAAACGAGCAGCTGAATGGCAGCACCCTCTCCAAGGCGCTGCAATTTTGAAAAGACATTCAAGACCACATTGAGCGGATCATAATCGAATTCGTCATAAGTTTTGAGCGGAAAAACGATATTTCCCGAGGGAACGGCGTAGGCTGCCACGGAAATTCCATCGTTATTGAAAATATTGTAATCATTTTTGTTTTCAATGACGTGCGCGTCGGGAAATATGGCGAGGACTTGTTTTTCAAAAAGATCTTTTTTTGTATCGGGAACCGCCACATGAAAAGAAACCTCATCGCTGTCGTGCGGAAGCGCAACCTCCAAAGAGTAGTAATTTCGGTCCGCATGTTTTCTGGTCTCGAGATCGACAGAGATCATGCCTGCATAGAATTGCTGCATTCCGGAGATAAGTTCTTTGAGCGCTTTGTTCTTGTCTTCTTTTTCAGGCAACGGCAGAGAAACTTCGTACAGCGTCATATGAAGTTCTTCAAAAAGGCGCTCTGTTCCACGCTGTTTCAAACTGCTATCTTCAACGCTCTTGATGTATTGCACGAGGACGCGATGAAAATCGTCTTCGATATGCGGATTGTGAAGCCCTGCGACGACGGAAAGCGCATTCATTATTCCCCGCTCCTGCAAAATACCCAGTAATTCTTCCATCTGGGAGTCATGCGCTTCAGGAGCAAGATCAAGCACGATCGCGTCGACTTCCCCTTCTTCCATGCGATGCCCTTCAGCCAAAGCCTCCGAAGGCAGAATGGCTTTATACTGCGCAAGATTTTCGCCGATCAGTTTTTCCTGCGTCGTTTCCACCCCAAGCTCCGCCAATTTTTCCTGCTGTTCACGAACGGCAGTACGCAAAAAAGTAAGCTCCTCAGCAGGATTCTTAAACTGAGGCAAAATTTTAAAATGGTCTTCCATGAGCTCTATTATACAACCTTTTGCGAATTTCGACGAATTGTGCAAACAAAAAGTCCCCTAGGGCGGTCCTCGGCAAAATACCGAGGACCGCCCTAGGGGACGATAGCTCAATGTTATTTCGTAAGTATTTCCACCCCATCTTTTGTGATGGCGATTGTGTGTTCAAAGTGAGCAGAGAGTGAACGGTCGGCGGTTCGATATGTGTAACCATCTCGGTCGAGAACGATCCCGCGCTTCCCTTCGTTCAACATCGGCTCGATGGCGACCACCATTCCCGGCTTCCATTTCGCGCCTACGCCCTTTTTTGTGCCGAAATTGGGGATATATGGGTCTTCGTGGACTTGTCGGCCTACGCCGTGGCCTCCGAGCTCTCGTACAATGCCATATTTGTAGGGCTTCACGAATCGTTCAATGGCATATCCGACATCACCCACGTGTCCGCCGATCTTTATGGCTGAAATTCCCACTTCAAGAGCTTTTTTCGTCGTATCCATGAGCTTCTGCGCTTTTTCACTGATCTTCCCCACCGCGACCGTGCGAGCGCTGTCGGTAATAAGTCCGCCGTGGATGATCCCCATGTCGAGGCCGATGATATCCCCTTCCTGCAAAATTCGTTCGTGTTTTGGAAGACCGTGCACTATTTCATCGTTCACGGAAAGACAGATCGTTCCCGGATACGGAAAATCCGCGCCATAAGGTTGATAATTCAGAAACGCCGGAGTATCGCCCATTTCGATAACGGTATCATACGCAATTTTATCGAGATCTTTCGTGCTCACGCCGGGTCGAACCGCCTTTTCAACCACGTCCAACACATGAGCCAGCCGCTTGCCGCCTTCGCGAAGTATTTCTATTTCTTTGGGGGATTTTATTATTATGGACATAAAGTTTAAAAAATTTCATCGCTTTATTCGTCATTCCGGGCCGCGACCCGGAATCCACGTCCGGCGATTTCACCGTGGATCCCGGGTCGTTGCCCGGGATGACGACGGCTGTCTAGCTTCCTGCGATCATCTTTAATATTTCCTGATGGACTTCTTCGGGGGTCTGATCGCCGTTGACATCAAGGATAGTGCCATATTTTTGAAAAACCTGAACAGCTGGAACAACCTCCTCCTGATATACTTTCAACCGGTGTTTTATTGCTTCTTCATTGTCATCGGCACGGTTTTCTATTCCGCCTCGTTTTATAAGGCGCTTCGTCACTTCATCATCGTGTACATCTAGATAAATAGCTTTATAGGGACGCTCAAGCCATGTCATTACGTCGTGAAAAAGTTCAGCTTCGGGAGCTTTTCTTGCTGCTCCTTCGTAGATAATACCCTCGTTTTCAGGCAGATAGAGCACCGCCTCTTGAAAAAGAAAACCGGCGAACCAATAAGGCATCAGGCTTCCGCGATCCATGATCTCGGCGGTCTTGTGTCCGAGCGGAGTATCAGCTTTCTGCAGTTCTCGAAATTTATCGCCGGTGGAGAAAGTTTTAAAGCCGCTTTTCTCGGCAAGAAGACGGGTTTGCATCCCCTTACCGCTTCCCGGTTTTCCCACCATGACGAACGTTTTATATTTTTTGAAGATGTCGTTTTCCATATTTTTTCTTAATTTTTACTTGCTCCGTCGTCCGCCGGACTGGGGTTGTACCCCAGTCCGAAACGTTTGGAGCGGGGTTACCCTCCCTACAGGAGCAGTACACCTTTTCAATATTTTGTTTCGTACCTCACAAAATATTAGAAGAAGGTTTTACGGAATGGGTCCCTACCCATTCCTCACCCCGTCCGGCGACGGATATCGGCACTTATTCCGCGCAAAGTTTCGGCGCCTGCAATCGAAGTTTCATGTCGTTCAGAACATTCATGAATGAAATGAAGGCATCGTAGGGTGATTCATACGGATTGAAGTATTTGTGTACGTCTCCATCATTAAACCACTTTGTACACATATAGTAAAGATGGTCTGAAGTTTGCAATTTTCGCCAATCCTCAATGAGCGCTTTATCCATACTCTCCATCACTTTTTGTTCCATTTCATACAATTTGTGCGCCGCCTCCCACTGCATCGAATTGGAGAGCCACGCCGAGAGATCGCGCTCAACGTCGGCCCATGACATGAAATTATGCACATCAAGCTCTGCCACGGACGGATATTTCAGCGCCGATTCGGTCGGAGTCATAAAATTATTGTCGGGATTTTTAAGGATCTCGCCGGGCATATGCCGAAGGAAATTAAAAATGCCAGTATCTTCCCATTGATGCTCGCCGAAGGTCTCGTAATCCATGAAGAGATTGACCACATTGCCGTTGCCGTTCACCTGCGAAACCCAATTCGCAAATTTCGGCGCGGTCAGAGGATGCTCGTTCCATTCTTTTGAAGAGAAGCGAAACGCAATATCGTCGGAAAGTTTATAGTTTTTTAGAAGCAACTTAATCTGTTTCGCTCCTTTCGGACGGTAGAGAAAATTCGGACTTCGCCAGCCAAGAATATGATCGGCGCCTTCGGCCAGTATCGCTTTATACCCCATCCCTTCGATAAAATTGGCGAGTTCGTTGTTGTAAATGAGTTCAGTATTACGGAAAGCGGTCGGGGTCACACCGAAAAGTTTTTTGACTTTCTCGCGATGAAGCTGTACCTGCCTTTTAAATTCATCTTTTGAATAGAGGAACGAAAGCGAATGGTAGTATGTTTCATCAAGAACTTCCACACGACCGGTTTCCACCAATTTTTGGAATGAAAGCAATGTTTGAGGGGAATACTTTTCGAGCTGATCCAAAAAAACTCCGGAAAACGAGTAGCTTATCTTAAATTCGGGATGCTTCTCCAGCAATTCCAACATGACAGCATTGGCAGGCAGATAGCACTTCCCCGCCACCTTGTTGAGGATATTCTCATTATTGAGCTTCGTATTCGACCGATCATTAAAATAATCCCGGTCGTGCCCGATCTGAAAAAACTGATATCGCTTAACGCGAAACGGCTGGTGAACTTGAAAATAAAAGCAAACAGAAGGCATGATGGTTAAATATGAAGTGATAAGATTATTTTCCGCGCAGTTTTATCGATTTGTAGATGATGAGGATGAGGGAGATAAGGAAAAATAAGACCGCAAAAAACCAAGTTACCGCCTCCCTATCGAATCCCATACCAAAATCAAAGCTTCCGCGATCAGTTGATGGTGCTAACATAATGAAGAAAGCGGAAATCGGGAGCCACCAATAAGCGAAATGTTTCCAAGAACGAAAAATTTCTTCTCGGAGAAAAAGGAGAATTAATGACAGGAGGAATACCGGGGCAGAAAAAAGAATCAGAAAAACGGAAAGTTCGTCATATCTCAAACAAACATCGGTTGGGGTGGGACAAACTAAAAATGTACCTGCCAATAAAATTAACGATATAAACAATATCACAATTAGAGTTTTATTCTTCATACCCCTATTTTACCACCTTACTCATAATCTCACCAAGCATTTTTATCAACTCGTCCGCTTCATCTTTTGTCAGCAAGTTTTTCTTTTGGAATTTCGCGATTGTCCAGGTACGATTGTTTTCTAAAATATATGTTGTAATTTCAATCACTTCCCTCTTAACTTTATGGATTTGTAAATGATAAGGATGAGGGAGATGATGGCGAACAAACCCGAAAACACAAAAGCGGTGTCTTCTTTTCCCCATGATATTTGTGGTCCGAATCCGCCGCCGCGGCTCTCAGGAGTTATCAGAGTAAGAAACATTGATAACGGAACCCACCAATACGCAAAATGAAGCCATGCACGAAATGTTTCTTCGCGAAGTTTGTAGGTGATGAGGGAGAAGAAAAGTATTGGTAAAAACAAGAAAAAGTTTGTTGCAGTTGCATCATAACTTTGCGAACAAGTACCGATATTTCTTGGGCACAATCCGATTTCACTCGAAAAGATAAGTAAGAAAAACGTAATCGTTCCTACTAATGCACTAAACAACACAATGTTTTTTTTTGTCATAAGATTTTTAACAATTAATCTTACCTCAAGTATACCACAACCTAAATCTCATACCCAACCATTCCTTTGTCCACAGTCAATTTTACCACTTTCAATCCTACAAAGGTTTGTTTCTGTGTTTTTTCTCCTTTCTTTTTTAAAAACACAGTCGTTTGATTTTTCTGTTTGTTGTACACCGCTTCAATAATGAAATCTTTTTTGACGGCGACGGTTTGGCTGTCAAGTGCCGGATTCCAAAGATACAGAAACGAAGACGATGGGAGTGATATTTTCGGATCTGTTCCGTATTGAACACCTGTCAATTTTGCAAAAGTGAGACGCTTTGCGGTGAAGGTTTTTTGAAAGAAGAGAGTTGTCGTGTTTCCCGACGAA